>Ga0307995_1000108_pt1 | contig 57661 bp, 55 predicted proteins | sample EllFjometagen262_FD_203132 | JGI IMG/M metagenome (GOLD analysis project Ga0307995, IMG submission 203132) | Marine microbial communities from Ellis Fjord, Antarctic Ocean - #262 | ecosystem: Environmental > Aquatic > Marine > Unclassified | place: Southern Ocean | collected 2014-11-02 | reverse complement strand
GTTCTAAATTTTCAGAAAGAGCATTTACAACTGAAACACCAACTCCATGTAACCCTCCTGAAACTTTATAAGAATCATGATCAAATTTTCCTCCAGCATGTAGTTGTGTCATGATTACTTCTGCAGCTGACATTTTTTCTCCTTTGTGCATGTCAACAGGAATTCCTCTTCCGTCATCCTCTACTGTGATGGAATTATTTTTGTTCATGCTCACTGTAATATTTTGACAATGTCCTGCTAGTGCCTCATCAATAGCGTTGTCAACAACTTCAAAAACCATATGGTGAAGACCAGATCCATCATCTGTATCACCGATGTACATGCCTGGCCTTTTTCTAACAGCGTCTAGACCTTTTAATACTTTAATCGAGTCAGCACTATATGATTGCACAGATTTTATTTCTAAGTTTTTTGACATTAATTATTAATTTTTGATCAGATCTTATATCATTTTTTTGATTTGATATGAAATGAAGCTAACCTCTAACTTCAAATTATTCAACAAACACAATAGATTTGGGTCATATTTTAAAAAAAAGGAGTTATAAACCCCTTTTTAGATTTTCATAGGCATTACAACGTAATAACTATTTTTATCTGACATATCTTCAATTAAAACTGGAGATATAGGATCGTTCAAATTAATTTTTAAATTCTTATCTTCAACCTCAGAGGCTATATCGGTCAAATACTTCGAGTTAAAACTTACCGTCATTTCTTCACCGGTGAAATTTGATTTGATAATTTCGTTACCTTCTCCTGAATTAGTACTATTTACAGAAAATTTAATATTATCTTTGCCTATGAGTAACTTTACACCTTCTTTTCGATCTAACGAAACTGTAATCACTCTTTCAATCGCTTGGACAAAATCAGAAGAAACAACTGTCAGAGTTTTATCATTATTAGTTGGCACTACTTTTTTATAATCAGGAAATTTTCCATCTATTACTTTTGAAGTTAATTTAGTTTTTCCAATTTTAAATTGAATTTTATTTTCACTTGTTTGCACTAGAACTTTTTCATTTGTATCCGCTAGTAAATTACAAAGCTGAAAAACAGTTTTTTTCGGTAGAATTACTGGATTAAAAGTTTTATCTTTTTCCATTTCTAAACTGCTTGAAGATAGCCTGTGACTATCAGTAGCTACAGCTGTTAAGTATGATCTATTTTGAGACTCTGTTTGATGTAAGTATATTCCATTCAAGTAATGTCTAGTATCATCATTGGAGATAGATATTTTGGTTTTGTTTAAAAGTGAAAGAAGTTTAGATCTATTAAATGCAATCTCATCTGTTTCAAAATTATCATCAAAATTAGGAAAATTATCTATTGGTAAGCACAATAGATTAAAATCAGAATTATCAGTTACTAAATTTAATTTATTTTCATTTTTTAAATCAAATTTAATATCTGAGTTACCTGAAATTTTTCTTAGAATGTCATATAAGATTGTTGCAGATGTAGTGGTGGCACCTTCTTTGCTAATTTGAATTTCGCTTAGTTCATCATAAAACACTAAATCTAGGTCAGTTGCAATTACAGATAGTTTTCCATTTTTAACATCTAACAAAACGTTAGAAAGAATAGGCAGAGTATTTTTTTTTTCTATAATACCTTGTATGAGTGTTAATGATTTTAATAACGTATCTCTTTTAATTATAAATTGCATTCGTTTTACTCTTCTAGCAATAAACTTCGTAGCTGATCAATATTATTCTTCATTTCATCATCTTTTTCCGAAAGCCTAGTTATCGTTTTTACTGCATGGATTACTGTTGTGTGATCTCTATTTGCAAAACGACGACCAATTTCCGGCAAAGATCTAGTTGTCATTTTTTTTGCTAAATACATTGCTATTTGTCTTGGTCTCGCTAGTGGTCTAGATCTTCTTTGAGATAACATCTCAGCTAACTGTATATTGAAAAAATTTGAAACTGTATTTTGTATTTTGTCTACCGTAATGATTTTAGCCTGATTAAAGACGTCTTTAAGAATATTTTTGCAATCACCAATAGTTAATATTTTCTTATGAATTCTGCTAAATGTAACTACTCTGTTTAAAACTCCTATCAATTCTCGTATATTAGTTTTGCATTCTAATGCTATAAAGTTAATAACATCCTCACTTATATTGCTACTTTCTTTAAATTGCTCCTGAATATCCTCTAAACGTTTTTTAATAATCTTTACCTTTAGATCTAAGTCTGGGGCATCTATATCAACTACAAGGCCACCGGCTAGACGTGACTTAATTCTTTCTTGGACTCTGTCTAACTTCATTGGAGCTCTGTCAGCTGAAATAATTACTTGTGAACTTTTATCAATTAAACTATTGAACGTATGAAAAAACTCTTCTTGTAGACCTTCTTTTCCTCTAATAAATTGTACATCATCTACAATGAACACAGAGGATTTTCTGAAGAAGTCTTTGAAATTAACCATGTCATTTTTTTTTATTGATTTTATAAAATGATACATGAACCTCTCTGCAGATATAAACATAACATTAGTTTTTTTCTCTAGCTCCAGACCTATAGCGTTTAAAAGGTGTGTCTTACCTAATCCTACTCCCCCGTAGATATAAAGCGGGTTATATCTAGATACTTGTTCGCAAATTTTTTTTGCTGAAGATAGTGCAATTTCATTACTTGAACCAGAAACAAAGTTATCAAAATTCAAATTAGGATTGAGTCTATTATAGTTTAGTATCGAATCTTTGATCTCAGTAACTTTATTAAAATCATCTATTTTAAAGGTATCAACAGAATTAATTTTATGTTCTTCTAATATTTTAAACTCAACTCTATTGATGCTATTCTTGAAAACTTTTAATTGAGATAATATTTTGTCTAGATATCTAGACACTATCCAATCCCTAAAAAATCTAGTAGGTACACCTAAAACTAAATAATCATTATATTCTTTTAACAAAGAAATATTTTTTAACCAGCTTGAATATACTTCGATGCCGAATTTTTTTTCAAATGAACTTTGAACATCATCCCATACTAAAATTTTTTCTTCTTCTGAAGTAAAGGCTTCTTGTTGTATGGTAGATTTTTTTTCCATGTAAATATTATCTTAAAATGTTTTCTAATTAAATGTGTGACAATTACAAGAAGTTTATTAACATATTTAAAAATAATTTGATTTGGGTTGTAATTTTTTTATAAACATAAATTTATAATCGGAAATCTTAATCTAAATCTAGATCTAGATTTTTTTTTTTTAGGAATCTAAATGTAGTAAAATAATTAAACCGCAGGTTTTATGTTTGTACAACTTTAAGATGTCGTGTGGAGAAAGTTAAATTAGCTTTTAAGTTTGTTCTTAGCTTTAACTTTTAATTTTTTTTGAAATTTTTGAGATTTTTCTTGACGCCGTTTTCTTGTTTATTGTACCAGTTTTAGCTACTTTCATTAAAATAGATTGAAAATCGGAAAAAAAACTTTTTATTTTGTCTTTTTCCCCTGTCTTTATTAACTCTTCAATTTTTTTAATCGCAGCTCGATATTTGCTTTTTCTTAGTCTGTTAACGGCGGTTTGTTTGACTACTCGCCTCACTCTTCTAATAGCTGAATCTGTATTTGGCATATTTTGATGATATATATATCTTTAAAATATCTGGGTCAACTTCAATTATTTTTGACAACACGGACAGAAAAAGGAAGAACGATTAAAAGTGAAGATCTTTTCAATAATACCTGTGCATTTTTTTCTATTACATTTGTTTTTTTCTCTATTATAAACGTTAAACTTTTGTTGAAAATTTCCTTTTATACCCTCTGCGTTTAAAAAATTTTTTATTGTAGAACCTCCTAGGGTAATTGATTTTTTTAGAATTTTTTTTGTATATTTAATTATATCAATTAGTTCTTTTTTTTTAATATTATCAGCAGTTCTATAAGGATTTATTTTACATAAAAACAGTATTTCATTACAATATATGTTGCCTAGACCAGCAACAAATTTTTGATTCATTAATAAATTTTTAATATTTGTTTTTTTATTTAAAAAATATTTATTAATATAATTTAAATTAAACTTCTTATTTAGAGGTTCGGGCCCTAAAAACTTAAGATGTTTACATTGATAAATATTATTACTTTCAAATATTTTTATGAAACCAAATTTTCTTACATCATTATATATTAATTTGAAACCTTCACTTAAATAAAGAGTAAGATGGTCATGTTTTGAATCATTTTTTTTAATCGTATAATAAAAACTAGTTTTATATTTTGTATTATTGCTATCAACAATAAAAAATTTCCCAGTCATTCCAAAGTGAACTAAAATAGTAAGATCTTTATCAAGATTTATAAGTAAATACTTTGATCTTCTTTGAATGGAAGTAATTTTACGGCCTTTAATTTTATAAAATTCCTTATTATTTATTTTATATCGAAGTTTATTATTATTAATAAAGACACTTTTTATTGTTAAATATTTAAGTTTATATTCTAGTGACTTTTTAACAACTTCAACTTCAGGTAATTCTGGCATATAGTTTATTTATGTCTTTTCATAATCAAGAAAAAATTAAGTTAGTCAACTCCGTATTTGATAAGGTCTATAAAAATTATGATTTAATGAATGACATAATGTCATTTGGCGTTCACAGACATTGGAAAAAACAACTTGTTAGTTGGATGAACCCACAATTAGGTAACAAAATTATTGATGTAGCATCTGGTACCGGAGATTTAGCCAAAGTTATCTCAAAAAAAAATAATAACCAAAATAAAATATATTGCGTTGAACCTAATCAAGGAATGTTGAGAACAGGTAAAGAGAAATTGAAATTACATATGAATATAAAGTGGTACTTATTTTCCGCTGAAAAGTTGCCGTTTAAAGACAGCACTTTTGATTTTTATACAATAAGTTATGGCATAAGAAATGTAACAGATATTAATCAATGTTTAGAAGAAGCATTTAGAGTTTTAAAGCCCGGTGGTCGTTTCTTGTGCCTTGAGTTTTCAAAAGTGGAAAATGAAATTTTTAATTTCCTTTATCAAAATTATTCAAAATTAATTCCATTATTTGGTAAAATTGTTATTGGAAGTTCTGATCCTTATAAATATTTAATTAATAGTATTGGTAAATTTTATAATCAGTATGAACTTGTTGAATTACTAAAAAAAAATAAATTTTCTGATGTGAAATTTAGAAATTTATCTAATGGTATTTCTGCTATACACTCAGGTTGGAAAATCTAAATATGGTCAAAAGTATTTTTCAATTGTTCAGAATAGCGAGAAAACTTGCTTCTTCAGGTGCTGTTGACACGATCGACGAGATTCATGAAATACCCTTTTTTATAAGATTATTTTTTGATCTGTTCTCAATCGGGTCAATAAAAAAATTAACAAATAAATCTAAAAAACCCGGAGAAAAGTTATGCGATGCTCTAGAAGGTATGGGTACTACTTTTATAAAACTAGGTCAATTTTTAGCTACAAGACCCGATATTATAGGAGAAGTCTTAGCTGATGATTTGGTTAAACTACAAGACAAACTACCTCCTTTCGAGCTTTACGAGTCTAAAAAAATTTTAAAAAAAGAAATAGGTGAAAATTTGTATCAGAATATAGTTGAATTAAGTGAGCCTATAGCAGCAGCATCTATTGCCCAAGTGCATATAGCAAAAATAAAAATTGACGGTGAACAGAAGGAAGTTGCAGTAAAAATACTAAGACCTGATATAGAAAAACATTTTAATGAAGAGCTCGACGCATTGATGTTATTTGCCTACATAGTAGAAAATTTATTTCCAAAAACAAAAAGACTTAAATTAATAGAAGTTGTTCACTTGTTAAGGGAAATAACTAATATTGAAATGGATTTAAGATTTGAAGCTGCGGCTGCAAATGAGTTGTTTGAAAATACAAAACATGACTCAGGATTTAACGTTCCGAAGATTTATTGGAATTATACTTCTAGGAAAGTTCTTACTTTAGATAAAGTTAGTGGAATTTCAATAAGAGAACAAGAACTTTTAAAAAAATCTGGCGTTGACTTAAAGATACTTTCAGAAAATTTAATTCAACATTTCCTTAAACAAGCAGTTAGAGATGGTTTTTTTCATGGTGACATGCATCAAGGAAATTTATTTGTAGATCAGAATGGTAATATTATTCCTGTTGATTTTGGAATTATGGGTAGATTAGACAAGAACAACAGAAAGTATTTGGCAGAAATATTGTATGGGTTTATCCAAAGAGATTATATAAAAGTCGCAGAGGTTCATTTTGAAGCAGGTCTGGTTCCTCAAAGCGCTTCTAAAGAAGAGTTTGCGCAAGCACTGAGGTCTGTTGGAGAGCCTATTTTTGGACAGTCTATAAAAGATATTTCGGGTGGTAACTTATTGGCTCAACTTTTTGAAATTACAGAAAAATTTAATATGCCAACGCAAACACCCCTTTTACTACTTCAAAAAACTATGGTCACCGTAGAGGGTGTAGCAAGAAAACTTTACCCTGAAACTAATATCTGGGAGATTTCTAGACCTGTATTAGAAGATTGGATTAAGAGCGTAAAAAGCCCTAAAGCTACTATAGATACAGTCATAAACACTTCTTCTGAAATTTTAAAAAGAATACCTGATTTTCCTAATTTTATGGATAAAGCAAGTTATGCCTTGCAGCTGTTAGCTGAAGGTAAATTAAATTTAGGCCTTAAAAATAATAAGAGTTTGGAAATTGAGAAGATAAAGTTAAAAAACTTAAGAAACAATATTATTATTTGTTTTTTAGGTATTGTAATTGCTGTTTTATTAGTATTTTAATTATTACAATGTCAGTACAAAACAAAAAAATTTTATTAATAATTGGTGGTGGAATCTCAGCATATAAAGCTTTGGACCTTATCAGATTGTTTGTCAAAAACAGTATTGAAGTAAAAACAATACTTACAAAAAGTGGCAAGCAATTTGTTACCCCTTTATCCATAACAGCTTTGTCAAATAATAAAGTTTTCGAAGATACGTTTGATGTAAATAATGAAAAAGAAATAGACCATATTTCTTTGTCTCGCTGGGCTGATATAATTTTAGTTCTACCTACAACAGCGAATATGATGACAAAGTTAAGTGCTGGAAAAGCAGAAGACTTAGCTACAACGGTTATTCTAGCTTCTAATAAAAGAGTTATTTTAGTTCCAGCAATGAATGTTAGAATGTGGCTGCATAAAGCAACACAAGTTAATTTAAAGATTTTATTAGACTATGGGTACAATTTTATTGGCCCAATAAATGGTGAGATGGCTTGTGGTGAATATGGAGAAGGTAAGATGTCAAGCCCACGTCAAATCTTTTCATATTTAAAAGAATATTTTGAAAATAAAGATCTAATAAAAGAAAAAAAGATAAGTGCATTAGTTACCACAGGCCCAACAAGAGAATATATTGATCCTATTAGGTATATTTCTAATGAGTCGAGTGGCAAGCAAGGTTACGAAATAGCATTAGCATTGTCTAAACTAGGAGTGAATACTACTTTAGTGTCGGGACCTACATCGCTTAATTACTCAAAAGATATCAAGGTAAGAAAAATAAATAGTGGTGAGGAAATGATGAATGAAGTAAAAAAACTTCTACCAGTAGATATAGCTATTTGTGCCGCAGCAGTATCTGATTTTAAACCAAAAAATAAAAGTAAACAAAAGATAAAAAAAGATAAAAAAAAAATTTTTAGTTTAGAATTAGAAAGAAATACAGATATTTTAGAATATCTTGGAAAAAACAATAAATTGAGACCAAAAATGCTTGTTGGGTTTTCTGCAGAAACAGAAAATTTAATTCAAAATTCTATAAAAAAATTGAACTATAAGTACTGCGATATAATTATTGCTAATGATGTTTCCAGAAAAGAAACCGGCTTCAATGTTGATTTGAATAAAGTATCAATTATAGAAAAAAAAGGAAAAATTGAAAATTTAACAAAAAACAAAAAAAGTTATATAGCTTCAAAAATTGTAAAAAAAATAATAGATAAATTTTTAATCAATGATAAAGATACAAATTAAAAAACTATCAAACGCTATATCAATTCCAAAGTATGAAACTCTTGGCTCTTCGGGTATGGATGTAGCTGCTCATATAGAAAATAATATAATAATTGGTCCTGGGGAAAAAGCCTTGATTGCAACGGGCTTTTCAATAGCTATTCCAATAGGGTATGAGATTCAAATAAGACCTAGGTCCGGCCTAGCAGCCAAAAAAAGTATTACTGTTTTAAATACACCTGGAACTATTGATGCTGATTACAGGGGTGAAATAAAAGTCATCTTAATTAACCTTGGTAAGGAAAAATTTACTATTAAAAACGGAGAAAGAATAGCCCAGATGGTACTTTGTCCAGTATTCCAAGCTAATTTAGAAGAGGTTGATGAATTACCTAATACGAAACGTGGTTCAGGTGGTTTTGGCTCTACTGGTACTAAATAGTACTAATTATGAAAATAAGTAATAAAGATTTTTTACGATATTCGAAACAAATAATATTGAAACAAGTTGGTATCTTAGGCCAAAAAAAAATCTCCTCTTCAAAAGTTCTGGTTGTAGGTATGGGTGGATTGGGTTGTCCTTTGATCTTGTACTTAAGCAATCTAGGAGTCAACAATATAGGTATAGCTGATCATGATAAGGTAGAATTATCTAATTTAAATAGACAGATCTTGTTTAATACGAGTGATGTGGGTAAATTTAAAGTAACTCAAGCAAAAAAATTTTTACAAAAAATTAATAAAAAAAATAAAATCAATATTTATAAAGAAAGAATAGTTGAAAAAAATATTCAAACTATTTTAAAAAAATATGATATTATTTGTGATTGCTCAGATAATTTTACTACAAGATATTTACTTAATGATTTATGCCTAAAAAATAAAAAAATATTAATTTCTGCAGCAATAAGTAAATTTGAAACCCATATATTTAACTTTAATTTTTCGAAAAATATTCCTTGTTATCGTTGTTTTATGCCTGAAATACCTGAACAAGAAAAAAATTGTGATTCAGAAGGAATTTTACCAACGGTTGCAGGCATTGCAGGTACACTCCAAGCCAACGAAGTGGTTAAATCTATTCTAAATCATAAAAATGAATTACTTGGAAAAATGATAGTTTTTAACACGCTTAACTTGAATTTTAGAAAAATTAAACTTACTAAAAATAATAACTGCGTCATACACTGCAAGAATAGATGATTAAGGTATTAGTTTTAACTTTTATATCAGTACTTATTTCAATTAACTTTTTATTTGCAGGCGAAAACTTTGCAACTTTACGTAATAACGCTACTAACTTGAGACAAGGACCTTCTTTTGACTACCCCGTTAAAATATTTTATACAAAAAAATATCTTCCAGTTTTAATTTTAGATAGCTCAGATAATTTCAGAAAGATTAAAGATCATGAGAATAACACTGGTTGGATCCACACATCACAATTATCGAAAAGAAAAGCTGCTATAACAAACAAAGATCGAATTCCCATTTTTAAAAAATCCACAATTTTTTCTACGCCATTGGTAGTTTTAGAAAAAGGAAGACTTTGTTTAATTTTAAAATGTAATGACGAATGGTGCAAAATTAAAACAGATAAATATTCAGGTTGGTTAAAAAAAGAAAATCTTTGGGGAAAGTTCTAATTAAATCTATCCTCTAACATACAGGCAACTAAATGAATACGATCCTGCTCTCCACCATTAAAAAAGTTATGGTACTTTGTGTTGTTAGTTATTGTAACTGATCCATCTGCAGGTAGATGTTTTGCAATATTTTCTATTACCATCATACATCCAGGATTTGTAATTATTGGAATGTGCAATCTTGGTTCTGGATCTCTATGCCAGCTTAAACTTGATCTAGGTTGTTTTACTAAAAGTCTAATTCTACCAATTTTAAATTTTTTTTTTAAAGTTTCATAGACTTCCTCAAAATAAGTGTTCTCAAATTCTGGCACTAGCTGAGTATATTTTGATTCATCAATGCTTACATCTCTAGATACTTCTTTTCCATTTTCGTCAGGTTTTGTCCAGTACACTCCTCTAATATTGTTTCCCTTAATAGATTCTTCATCATTTGGTATTTGATTCAAGGAGATAGCACCAAAGTTTGAAATGCCTGGTGTATCAAATTTTTTTGTTTTTAACACTAGTTCCATGTCTTTCCTTAGTTTTGATATATCAAAATTAAGTTCAGGCACTTTATAAAAATCTCTAAAGTTTATATTACCCATATTTTTTTTCATGTTTACACTAAATATTATCTAAATACCTGTGGTTTTTTGTCATTACCTTGCTTTATTAATATATAATTAATATGTATATCAAGATAAATTATTCCTTAATATATGCAAAAAAATACTTATAGTTACAATGAATTACTTGACTGCGGCAACGGTAAGCTCTTTGGTGAGGGAAATGCAAAGTTACCATTGCCACCGATGTTAATGTTCGATCGTATTACCGAAATAACAGCAAATGGTGGAGCTTATAAAAAAGGTTTTATAAAAGCGGAGTTAGATATAAAATCTGATATGTGGTTCTTTAACTGTCATTTCAAAGACGATCCAGTTATGCCTGGTTGTCTTGGACTTGATGCTATGTGGCAGTTAGTTGGATTTTATCTTGGATGGCTAGGTGAGCCAGGTAAGGGAAGGGCTTTAGGAGTAAACGAAGTTAAATTTACCGGAGAAATATTACAAAAAGTAAAAATGGCAACATATGAAATTGAAATAAAGAGAATTCTAAAAAAAAAAGGCGCTACTGTCGGTTTAGCAAACGGAACAGTAATTGCAGATGATAAAGTTATTTATAAAGCTGAAAATTTAAAAGTGGGGTTATTTAGTTCATGAGAAGAGTGGTCATAACAGGTCTTGGAATAGTATCTTGTCTTGGAAATAACCAAACAGAAGTTTATCAGTCACTGCTTAATTCAAAATCAGGAATATCTTCTTGTGATGAATACAAAGAATATAATTTAAAGAGTCATATACACGGTAAGCCTAATATTAAACTTGAGGATCATATAGATAGAAAAATTATAAGATTTATGGGTTCTGGGTCAGCATATAATTATGTTGCTATGAAAGAAGCTGTAAAAGACTCGGGTCTTGAAGATAAAGACATAAGTAATAATCTAACTGGGATTGTAATGGGCTCAGGTGGACCTTCTATAGAAAATGTTATTCTCGCAGCAGACAAGACTCGAGCAAAAACTCCAAAACTAATGGGACCTTTTATTGTTCCAAGAACCATGGCGAGTACGGCTTCTGCAACATTAGCCGTACCATTTAAAATAAAAGGTGTGAACTACACTATGAGTTCGGCATGTGCTACTAGCGGACACTGTATAGGTAATTCGGTTGAACTTATTCAGTTAGGAAAACAAGATGTTATGTTTGCAGGTGGAAGTGAGGAGTTACATTGGGCTTTGACTGCAATGTTTGATGCAATGACAGCTTTATCTTCAAAATATAATGATACTCCAGAAAAAGCATCAAGGGCTTATGATAAATCTCGTGATGGTTTCGTTATTGCAGGAGGTGGAGGTGTTTTAGTTCTTGAGGAATATGAACACGCTAAAGCTAGAGGAGCAAAAATCTACGCTGAAATTACTGGATACGGTGCAACATCAGATGGTTATGACATGGTGGCACCCTCAGGTGAAGGTGCAGTAAGATGTATGCAAATGGCATTAAAGACAAAAAGAAATAAAATAGATTATATTAATACCCATGGAACTTCTACGCCAGTTGGAGATATTACTGAACTAAAAGCAGTAGGTGAAACCTTTAAAGATCAAATTCCAAAAATAAGTTCAACTAAGTCTTTATCTGGTCACCCTTTAGGAGCTGCTTCGGTACACGAAGCTATTTACTGTTTAATAATGATGAAAAATAATTTCATTACTGGATCTGCTAATATTAATGAAAAAGATGAAGAAGCAAAAAGGTTTCCAATAATTACTAAAACTGAAACAAACGTTAATCTAAATGCTGTGATGTCTAATAGTTTTGGATTTGGCGGAACAAACGCAACATTAATTTTTGAGAAGATATAGATGGGTTTAGTAAAAGGTAAAAAAGGTTTAATAATGGGTGTAGCTAATGAACGCTCTATAGCTTGGGGTATATCCCAAAAACTTGCTGAAAATGGAGCAGAATTAGCTTTTACATATCTTGGCGACGCATTAAAAAAGAGAGTTATACCACTGGCTAAGTCTTTAGACTCAGACTTTACACTTAGTTGCAATGTTGAAAACAAAGAAGAAACAGTAAAACTCTTTGAAGATATTAAAGCAAAATGGGGGCAAATAGATTTTGTAATTCATGCAGTTGCTTTTTCGGACAAATCAGAATTATCAGGAGAATATTTAAATACAACTCGAGACAATTTTTTAAAGAGTATGTTGATTTCATGTTTTTCTTTTACAGAGGTAGCTAAAGAAGCATCAAAGATAATGAAGGATGGTGGTAGTATGCTTACTTTAACTTATGAATCTACAAAAGCTATTCCAAACTATAATGTTATGGGCGTATGTAAATCAGCCCTTGAGGCGAGCGTTAAATATTTAGCAAGAGATCTTGGAACTAAAGGTATTAGAGTAAACGCAATTAGTGCAGGACCCATCAAAACACTTGCAGCCTCTGCAATTGGTGATGCAAAATTTTTGTATAAATGGAATGCAGATCATTCTTTTTTAAAAAGAAATGTTGATATTCACGATGTTGGAAATTCTGCTCTATATTTAACGAGTGATCTTGCTGCGGGTGTAACGGGCGAGATACACTATGTAGATGCTGGATATAACAAAGTTGGAATGCCAGATCCTAAAAACATTACCTAAAATTTATTGAAATTTTATGAGAACTGTTAAGCTATTGCTTGTTTAATAGAAAGTTTAACTTTACCTCTGTCAAAACCTAAAACTTTTACAGAAACCTCGTCACCTTCTTTTACAACATCACTAACTTTTTCAACTCTTTTTGCTGCAAGTTCTGATATATGAACTAAGCCGTCTTGTTTTCCTAGAAAATTAACAAAAGCTCCAAATTCCATTACTTTGACGACTTTTCCTTTGTAAATTTTTCCAACCTCTGCCTTTGCTACTAAACTTTTAATAATATCAATTGCTATTTTTCTAGATTCCTCGTCTGGTGCAGCTACCGTTACTTCTCCGGTATCTTTTACATCTACTTTAGCTCCTGATTTTTCTACAATCTCTCTAATAGTTGCTCCACCTTTTCCTATAACAGTTGCTATATCTTTTTTGTCTACTGTAACAATTTCCATTTTAGGTGTATGTTTTGAAAATTCAGTTCTTGATACTTTTAGAGCTTTATCCATTTCTCCTAGTATGTGCTCTCTTCCACTTTTTGCCTGATCTAAAGCTTTTTCCATTATTTCAAACGTTATACCCTCAATTTTAATATCCATTTGAAGAGACGTTATTCCACTTTTAGTTCCTGCCACTTTAAAATCCATGTCTCCCAAGTGATCTTCGTCTCCTAAAATATCTGATAATACTGAGAAATCTTTTCCTTCTTTAATCAAACCCATAGCTATTCCCGCTACAGGCTCTTTCATAGGCACACCAGCATCCATAAGAGCAAGCGAGGTTCCACAAACAGTAGCCATTGAGGAAGAACCGTTAGATTCTGTAATCTCGGAAACAACTCTTAAAGTGTAGGGAAAATTTTCTGGCTTTGGAAGAGATGAATTTATTGCCCTCCATGCTAGTTTTCCATGTCCTACCTCTCTTCTGCCTGTTCCAATTCTTCCACATTCTCCAACCGAAAAAGGTGGAAAGTTATAATGAAGCATAAATCTATTTCTTTGCATGCCATTTAAACTTTCAACTCTTTGTTCGTCGTCTGACATTCCTAATGTTGTTACGACTAAAGCTTGAGTTTCTCCTCTAGTAAATAAAGCCGACCCGTGAGTTCTAGGTAGTACACCAACTTCACATTTAATTTGTCTAACATCAGCCAAACCTCTTCCGTCAATTCTTTTTTTGTCTTTAAGAATTGCAGTTCGAACAATATCTTTCTCGAGTGATTTTAATTGAGCCATTGCTTGGTTTTCACTAATATTTTCGTCCTCTACAAACATTTCTTTGCATTTTGTTTCTGCATCCGAAATTGCTGTCGATCTTTTCTTTTTATCTATTTCTTTGAACGCCGTTCTAAGATCTCCTTCTAAAGCTTTAGCAATTTTAGCTTTAACTGCTGAATGATCTAATACTTCAATTTTCCACTTAGGTTTACCGGCTTTTTTAGCTAATTTTTCTATAGCTTCAATTATTGGCACAAAATTTTCGTGTCCAAACTTAACTGCATCTAACATTATTTTTTCTGTTAATCCTGAAGTTTCAGATTCTACCATTAAGACCGCATCTTTTGTTCCAGCAACGACTAGGTCTAGTTCCGATTCTTCCAATTCTTTTGGTGATGGATTAAGTAAATATTTTCCATCCTTATATCCAACTCTACTTGCAGCAATAGGGCCACCAAAAGGTAATCCAGAAATAGCTAAAGCAGCTGAAGATGCAATGATTGAAAGTACGTCGGCTTGATTTTCTCCATCGTATGATAATACTGTTGGGAGTAGCTGAACTTCATTCATGAAACTTGAAGGAAATAAAGGTCTTATAGGTCTATCTATTAGTCTTGAAATTAATTGTTCAGATTCTGTCGGTCTTGCTTCTCTTTTAAAATATCCACCTGGTATTTTTCCTGCTGCATAATATTTTTCTTGATAATTTACTGACAGCGGAAAAAAATCTTGACCGTCTCTAAGTTTTTTTGCTCCTACTACAGTTGCAATAACTACTGTCTCGCCACATGTAGCTATTATTGCTCCATCAGCTTGTCTTGCAATTTTGCCTGTTTCTAAGGTTATTTTTTTTTTATTAACTTCTATTTCTTCTTTGTTTATTTTGAACATTACTTCCTTAAATTTAATTGTTTAATTACTTTATTATAAGAATCTGGATTTGTTTTTTTTAAATAAGCTAAAAGTTTTTTTCTTCTATTGACTGATTTAGTTAAGCCCATAGTAGAATGTTTGTCTTTTTTAAATTTTTTAAAATGATCTGATAATCTTATTATTTTTTCAGTTAATAATCCAACTTGCACTTCTGATGAACCTACGTCCTTTTCGTGAATAGCTAGAGATTTAATTGTTTCTTTTTTTTTCTGCATCATTTTTTTTATTTATATTAATTAATCTTTCTATCTTTTCAGCATATTCAAAAGAATTATCTTCTACAAATGCAAGTCTAGGAAGAAACTTCATATCAAGTTTTTTTGATAGTGCCCTTCTAACAAGATGTGAGAACTCCGTCAAGATGCTTACTATTCTTTTAGCTTCTTTTCCACCAAGAGGTATTACATACACTCTTGCAGATTTAAGGTCTGGAGTCATTTTTACCTCAGTTACAGTTACTAGGCTGGTATTTAGAGCTAAAATCTTAGCTTCATTCCTAATAAATATTTCACCTATATTTTGTTTGATCAGTTCCCCAACACGAAGTTGTCTTTGAGAATATACTGGGGATTTTTTGCCTTTTCCCATTTTTATATTTGTCTATCTATCTTCTCTGATAAATAAGCTTCGATTATATCTTTTTCTTTTAAATCAATAAAATCCTTCAAACTAATTCCACACTCCACACCATTTTTAACTTCCTTGACTTGATTCTTTTCTCTAAAAATACTTAAAATTTCTCCAGTATATACAACTGCTCCATCACGAATTAATCTTGCCTTTGCTTTACTCGTTATCTCACCATCAGTCACTTTTGAACCTGCAATTTTTCCTGCGTCAGAAACCTTAAATACTTTTAAAATTTCTGCTGTGCCAATAACAGTTTCTTTAACTTCGGGTTCTAATAAGCCAGAAAGTCCTGTTTCAATAAGTTCCAATACTTCGTAAATAATATTAAAATATTTAATTTTCACATGTTGTTGTTCGGCTAATTTTTTAGCTTGATTGTTTGGTTTAACACTAAAGCCAATTAAAAGAGCATTCGATGCTTTAGCCAAGGAAACGTCTGATTCGTTTATCATGCCTATATCTGCCAAAATAATATTCGCTTTTACTTCAGGATGCTCAATTTTATTTATAGCATTTTTTAATGCTTCGCTTGATCCCTGAACATCTGATTTAATGATTATATTTAATTCTTCTTTATTATTCTGGCTTTCAAATATCGATGTTTTATCTTTAGCAACTGTTTTAACAGTATCAAAACTACTTTTATTAAATTCAGAAATTTCTTTTGCTTTTTCCTCATTCTCTGTAACTGCAAACTCTGCACCAGCAAAAACGGACTCATTCATACCTAGTATTTCTACAGGCATAGAAGGAAAGGCTTCCTCTATTAATTGTCCTTCATGATTGATCATTGCTCTAATTTTTCCATAAGTATTTCCACAGACAAAATAATCTGCTTTTTTTAATAATCCGTTGGTTATAAGTACTGTTGAAACAGGTCCTTTACCTTTGTCTATTTTTGATTCAATGACAACGCCAGTTGCAGACCCACTATAAGACGCAGAAAGATCTAGTATTTCAGACTGTAATAAAATACTTTCTTTTAACTTATCTAGGTTTATTTTTTGTGTAGCTGATACCTCAACAAATAAAGTGTCTCCGCTAAAATCTTCAGCAATAAGTTCATATTTCATTAAATCATTTTTTATTTTAGTAATATTTTTATCTGGTAGATCGCATTTATTTATTGCAACTATGATTGGAACTTTTGCTGCTTTAGAGTGTTGTATTGCTTCTATAGTTTGCGGCATAATTCCATCATTGGCTGCAACAACTAGAATAACAATGTCAGTAATCTTCGATCCCCTGGCCCTCATTTCTGTGAATGCTGCGTGACCTGGAGTATCTATAAAAGTTATAGTCTGATTCTTTTCAGTTTTAACTTGATATGCGCCAATATGTTGAGTAATTCCCCCGTGCTCACCTGAAACTACATTAGTATCTCTCAATGCATCTAATAGAGAAGTTTTACCATGATCTACATGGCCCATAATTGTAACAACTGGTGGTCTATTTTCAATTTTTCCCTCTAGTTGATTTTTCTTTTTCTTTATTTCTAAATTTGGTGATTTTTCGACAATTGGTGTATGGCCAAATTCTTTGACTATATACTCTGCTGTGTCTTTATCGATAACATGATTTATTGTTGCGACTACTTTCATGTTGAACAAAAAATTAATAATATCAACTGATCTCTCTGCCATTCGATTGGAAAGTTCCTGAATTGTAATCTGCTCAGGAATATTAACTTCTCTGATAACTTTTTTTATATTTTTTTTATCATCAGAATTTTCTGTTTTTCTGTCTTTTAATCTCGATCTTTTTACTGAAGCTAAACTTCTTTGCTTAATTTCTACTTCCTCAACATTCATTGCTCTTGAGACGGTAAGCTTAAAATCTCTTTTAGCAGATAAGGGATCAAGTTTTAATTTAGTTTTTGGAGAACCTTTTTCATCTTTTTTAACAAAGTTTTTTGTTGCTTGCTGCTCAATAAAATTTCTAACAATATTTTTTTTGACAGGTGTTGTTTTTTTTAGAGATCCTGGCCCAGAATTTGGTTTTTTGTCTTTTGAAAACCTAAAGGGGGGTTTTTTTTCTATAGAAAATGTTTTTTTTCCATTGCGAGAAAGTGAGGAAATATCAATTTTTTTAGATATGTTTGTAGAAATAGTTAAAGTTTTTTTTTTATTCTTTTGGTCTACCATGAATATTTTATTTAAATGCTATTTCTCTTGCGGCCATGATCAATTGATCGGCTTCTTCCCTAGGAAGGGAAAATTCTTCCAAATATCCTTCTATTTTAATTTTTTTTCCTTTTATTTCATCAAAACCACCAATTAATTCATCAGATGATAGGTCAGCAAAATCACTCAACTTTTTAATATTTCTTTGCCCAAGTAATACTAGCATCCCCTGGGTGATTCCTTTGAGATTTACCAGCATGTCCTCCATTCCTAATTCTTTCAATTTTCTTGAAATTTCATCTTTTTCTTTAATTAAGTTCTCTTTTGATCTGTTAATTAACTCACTTGCAGTTGCCTCGTCTATACCCTCAATTTTAGTGATCTCCTCTGGGTTTGCTTGAGCTAGATCTTCGATGCTCTGCATGCCTTCGGAAACCAAAAGTTGGCCTAGAGTTTCATCTACTTCTAAACTCTTTACTAGATTTTCTGTTCTTTCTTTAAAATCAGCTTGTCGTCTTTCAGAGTCTTCTTGATCTGTTAGAATATCAATTTCATAATTAGTTAATTTTGAGGCAAGTCTAACATTTTGACCCCTTCTACCAATAGCTTTACTTAGATTTTCTTCAGTTAAAATTACGTCTATTCTTTTATTGTCTTTATCGATTAATACTTTTTGAATTTCAGCTGGTGACAAGGATTCAGATATTAAAGTCGGTAAATCTTCTGTCCATTTTATAATATCGATTTTTTCACCATGTAATTCATTGACTATAGTTTGAACACGACTTCCTCTCATTCCAACGCAAGCTCCTACTGGGTCAATTGAGCTTTCTTTTGATGAAACACAAATTTTAGCTCTACTACCGGGATCTCTAGCAACAGCTTTTATTTCAATTATTCCTTCATAAATTTCAGGTACTTCTTGAAAAAATAATTTAGCCAAAAATTGCGGATGAGCTCGTGATAAGAATATCTGATGTCCTTTAAGTTCTTTCTTTACTTCATAACAATAAGCTTTTACACGGTCACCATTTTTTAATATTTCTCTAGGAATAAGTTCGTCTTTTTTTATTACTCCCTCAGCTTTTCCAAGATCAACAATAATATTTCCATATTCAGATCTTTTTATAATTCCACTTAAAATTTGATCTTGTTTTTCAATAAAATCTTCATACTGTCTATTTTTTTCTGCTTCTTTAACTCTTAAGCTAATAACTTGTTTAGCACTCTGTGCAGCAATTCGTCCAAAGTCAATTTGGGGTAAGTCTTCAAATATTTGATCTCCAACTTTTAGATCTTTGTTTTCCTGTTTTGTTAATTTTACATCATTTAAAATTATTTCTTTACTTGAATCCTCAACTATATCAACGATGTCTAGAACTTTTTGAATTTTGATTTCACCACTTAATCGATCTATGATGACTCGAATATTATTTTCTGTACCAAATTTTGTTAAAGCAGCTTTTTGTATAGCACTTTCCATAGACTCTAAAACTATTTCTTTATCTATAGATTTTTCATTTGCAACCGCTTCTACTATTCTTAGTAGTTCAACTTTATCTAATCCTCTGTTTAACATTTTTTCCTTTTTAGTTAGCTCCAAAAAAAAATGGGCAAGAGCCCATTTCGTAAACACATAATTTTTTCTACTTCTAATGAAAATTTAAGGCTTTTTCAAGGTTACATTTTAAAAAAACTAATTTTATCAGTTTTTTCCCAAGAAAATTCATCTTTATTTGGGGATTTCCTTCCGAAGTGTCCGTAAGCAGATGTAACTTCATAAATAGGCTTATTTAAACCTAATAGTTCTCTAATACCTCTTGGTGACAAATCAAAATTTTTTTCAATTTTTTTTTTTACATCTTCATTTTTGTCTTCATCTTTTTCTGCTAATTTTACGTATATAGACAGAGGTTTCGAAACACCTATTGCATAAGCAAGTTGAATTAAACACTTGTCTGAAACTCCTGCTGCTACAATATTTTTTGCTAAATATCTTGAAACGTAAGCAGCTGACCTATCAACTTTTGTTGGGTCTTTTCCAGAAAACGCTCCACCTCCATGCGGTGCTGCACCTCCATAAGTATCAACAATAATTTTTCTGCCGGTAAGGCCGGTATCACCATCTGGTCCACCTATAATAAATTGACCAGTGGGATTAATATAAACTTCATTATCATCTAGTTCTTTCAGTAAATTTTCAGGTATAGATTTTTTAATATAGGGATAGATAAGATCTCTAACCTGCTTTTGGTTTAAGTCTTTTGAATGTTGCGTTGAAATCACAATAGATGTAACATTTTTTGGTTTATCATTTTCATAATACATTGAAACCTGGCTTTTAGAATCAGGCTCTATTCCTTTTAACAAACCTTTTTTTCTATCTTCTGCCATTAATCTTAATATTTTGTGAGAGTAATGAATTGGTGCTGGCATCAATTCGTCGGTTTCATCGCATGCATATCCAAACATAATTCCCTGATCTCCAGCTCCTTCGTCTTTGTTGTTTTTTGAGTCAACACCCATAGCTATATCTGAAGATTGAGAGTGCAGATGCGACTCGATTTTAGTCTGTTCTTTCCAACTAAAACCATCCTGGTCATAGCCTATATCTTTTATGCAATCTCTAACCTTTTGAATTAATTCTTCTTTTTTAATTTCAGGAGCTCGAATTTCTCCTGCTAAAACTACTTTATTAGTTGTTGTTAGAGTTTCACAAGCAACTCTAGCATAAGGGTCACTTGATAAGTATGCGTCAACAACCATATCTGAGATTCTATCACAGACTTTGTCTGGATGACCCTCTGAAACGGATTCACTTGTAAAAAGATAACTATTTTTCATTTTTTTTTAAAACAATAAAAGATAAAGCACATGTAAATAAAAGAATAAAAAAAATCAAATCAATTTTTTTTTTTCTGTGTGTATTATTTATAAATGGAACATTAAGTTCTATGGCTCCTCTTTCGTACGTTTTTAAAGCCTTTTTAACTACACCTTTATTGTTTATAAAAGCACTAAATCCTTTATTTGCTGATCTTGCTAAATAAACATTACTTTCTACAGCCCTAAAAATAGCTTTAGCAAAATGTTGGCTAGGTCCTATAGTTTCACCAAACCAAGCATCTTCTGAAATATTAACAATTAAGTTTTTTTGCCTTTGGCTTAATTCTGGAAAGATTATTTCGTAACATATTAAAGGTAACATTTTTAGATTGCCTAAAGTAAAAAGACTACTATTGGTACCTCTTGAGAAAGAACCGTAGCCTTCAGTAATTTTTTTTAACCCAAATTTACTTAAAATATTTTCAAATGGTAAAAACTCACCAAAAGGGACTAGTTTAATTTTGTTGTATTGAAAAATAATATCTAATTTATTATTCGTGATAATTAGACTGTTAAATGTGTTGGTATTATTTGAATTTGCTTGAAGTGTATTAGAGCCAAATAAGATTAAATGATTGTCTGAAAATGCTTCTTCAAATAATCCTTTATATTCTTTAATTTCATTAAAATTAAAGCCTGTAAAGACTCCTTCAGGCCAAATGAAAAATGTTTTTTTATTAACTTCAGGATCACTATATTTTATTAAATTTGATATATTTTTTTCTAAATCTGTATTAGATAAATTATATTTTAAATCAAAGTTAGGTGAGATAATTTTCATATAAACTGAATTTTCTGAATTTAGTTGTAAATTAGCTAATTTTTTATCATTCATTTTAATTACTGATGATCCGTAGATATAATTGCCAAAAAATATAAAGCTAATAAAAAAAAATAACCAAAGATTAATTTTTTTTTTGTTGAACAACAATAAAAGCGGGGTGCTATAAATAAAGATACATAATAAATTGAACGCAAAGAAACCGAGATAAGGTAGAGACTGTAATGTTTCTGGTTTCCAAGACCAAGTATATGACCACAGATTCCAGGGGAATCCTGAAAAAATTTTAGCACGCACGTAATCCATAAAGGCAAAAGAACTTGAAAATAATAAAATAGATGTAAAATTATTTTGTAAAAATGGTCCAGCGATTAAATTCCCTATACCAAAAAAAATTCCAAGAAAAATTGGCATACCAATTATAGCAACAGGAATTAAAAAACTAAAATTTTCATCAAATGTGAGTGAGTGAGATATCCAATGTGTGCCAGTTAAAAAAAAACCAATACCAAATAAATATCCAATGAGAAATAGATTTAATAAATAAGGCTTTCTCCTATAAGTATTTTTTGATTTTTTTTGTACATAGGTTGTAATTAAAAAGAAAAGGGGAATTATTATAAAATTTATATAATTCAAATTGTATGGTTGGAAACTAAAGACTGTTAAGGACCCAAGTATAAAAGGAAATAAAAAGATTAAAATAATTCTACTATTAAGAAAATTTAAAATCATATTATATTACAGATTGTAATAATTTATTTTCTAATTTTTTCATTATAAAATAATCAAAGTTTGATTTGTGGCGATACCCTAATAAATGGACTAATCCATGAACCCAAATTTTATCAAAATTTAACGGAAAGTTTTCATTTTTTTTAAGATACTTTATCTTGTTCAAATTGATGATTATATCGCCTAAATATATTTTGATCTTATTTTTTTTTAATAGTTTGCTTAAAAATTTCTTTTGATGAAAAGGAAAAGATAAAATATCGGTAGTTTTATTTTTTTTTCTAAACTTAATGTTTAATTTTTTAACCTCAAGATCCCCCGAGAGCAAAATAGTGAAGTTATAATTATTTTTTTCAAAAAAATTTGTTTTTTTTTCTAATTTTTTTAGTTTTTTTTTTATGTAGAGATCTGGCGCTGTTATGTATTTTTTCCAATTTTTATTGGTGATTAAAACATCAGCTTTGATCATCAGATTTTTTTTGATACGCCTTGATAATTTTTGATACAAGAGGATGTCTTACAACATCAGTATGATCAAATTCGATAATTTTTATCTCTTCAATTTGATTCAATATTTTTTGAGATTTTGTTAAACCTGAATGATTTTTGTTAATCAAATCTACTTGTGTAGGATCACCGTTTACTACTAATTTTGAATTTTCTCCTATTCTAGTTAAAAACATTTTTATTTGTGTTTCAGTTGCATTTTGTGCTTCATCTAATATAGCAAAACAATTTTTTAATGTTCTACCTCTCATAAAAGCTAATGGGGCAATTTCAATTTCACCAGATTCTATCTTTTTATCAATTATGTCAAAACCAAATAGTTCATATAAGGCGTCATAAAGTGGTCTCAGATATGGATCTACTTTTTCCTTCATGTCTCCTGGTAAAAAACCTAGTTTTTCACCAGCCTCGACTGCTGGTCTTGAAAGTATAACTCTTTCTACCTTCCTTTCCATAAGTAGCGTAATAGCAACTGATACAGCAAGAAAACTTTTACCAGTGCCGGCGGGCCCTAATGCTAGGACGATATCTTTTTCTCTTAATGCCTTTATGTAATCGGATTGTTTTTGTGACCTCGCTATGACAGATTTTCTTGGTGTTTTAATTAATTGAGCAAAGGACTGGATATTTGATTTATTTTTTGAATTTATTTTTTTATTCACAGACAAAATTATATCACCTTTTTCAATATTATTTGTCAAAAGAAATTTATTAATTAAAAATCTAATTGCCTCAGAAATAGTTTCAATCCCCTCTGCAGAACCTTTCGCAGTGATTGAGTTGCCTCTAAAAAATAAAGTAGTTTTAGTTAATTTTTCTAGCTTTTTTAAATTTTCATTAAATTGGCCTACAATTGATAATAAAATACTATTATCTAGAATTTGTATATTTAAAGTTTCTCTATCTATTTTTTTTATTATCAGTTTTTGTTCTAGTTTGCTTATTTCAAACATTAATTAAGCTGCAAAATTTCTTTTTTCATTAGATAAAATTGTTCCAAATAAACTATTGTGATTAAAATCTGTAATCTTAGTTTCTAAAATTTGACCGGTCAAATCTTTATTACTCTCCACAATAACTGAATTTAAAAACTTATCTCTACCAAAATATTTATTTTGGTTCCTCAATTTATTTTCAAAAAGTACTTCAATTGATTTGTTTAAAATTCCTTCTTTATGATTAGAGTTATTTTTTTCAAGCACTGCTTGCAATTTAATTAGTCTTTTTTTGGCTACATCTAAATCAACGTTTTTCAATTTTGACGCTGGGGTACCTGGTCTTGAACTGTATATAAAAGAGTATGAATTAATAAATTTAATGTTTTCTATTAGACTTAATGTTTGACTAAAATCATCATCTGTTTCTCCTGGATATCCTATAATAAAATCTGAGGAAAATCTGATACCAGATTTGGCTTTTTCAAGTTTTTCAATAATTTTATAGTATTCTGAAATATTATGTTTTCGATTCATGGCATTGAGAATTTTTGAAGATCCACTTTGTACGGGCAGATGAAGTATGGGCATTAATTTTTCACAATATTTATGAGCCTCAATTAAATCTTTGGTGACATCATTAGGATGTGAGGTCGTGTACCTAATTCTTTTTAAGTCTTTAATTTTATTAAGCTCAATTATTAGATCGGCTAAGCGGAATGTATTTTCTTTGTTTTTGTACTCATATGCATTCACATTTTGCCCTAACAATGTAATTTCTTTAGAACCGTTGTCTATTAATTGTTTTGCTTCAATAATTACTTCGTCTAATGATCTCGAGTGTTCTGGGCCTCTTGTATAGGGCACCACACAGAAATGACAAAACTTATCACAACCTTCTTGGATTGTTAAAAAGGAGGATACTTTTGTGTCAGAATTTCTTATTAAACCTAAACTATCAAATTTTTCTATTACTTCAAATTCAGTACTATTAATTTTATTTTTATTTCTTTCTAATTGTTTTATTATATCTGGTATTTTGTGATACGACTGTGGTCCTACCACTCCGTCAATATATTTTTCTCGATTTAACATTTCTTTAGTTTCTGCTTGAGCTACGCATCCCGTAACTAAAAGCATTGGTTTTTTTTTATTTCTAAATTCTTTTTTTAATCTTCCAATGTCATGATAGACCCTATCTGTTGCTTTCTCTCTAATATGACACGTATTTAAAACGTAACAATCTGCATTTAAAGCATTATCAGTAACAACATAACCTATAGGTTTGACTAGATCTAGAATACGATTACTATCGTATTCGTTCATTTGACAACCAAAAGTTTTTATAAATATTTTTTTAGACAAATTTTTTTTTTATTTTAACACCATAGAGTTCAAGTTTATGGTCAACTAATTTGTACCCTAATTTTTTGGCAACTTTATTTTGTAAAATTTCTATTTCACCATCAACAAACTCAATTATCTCACCACTATTTATATCAATTAGATGATCGTGATGTTCTTCTGGAGATTCCTCATATCTCGCTTTACCTCCTTTGAAATCATGTTTTTCGACAATCCCTGACTCTTCAAACAGTTTTACTGTTCTATAAACTGTGGCTATACTTATTTTTTTATCAATTTTATTAACTCTTCTATGTAGCTCATCTACATCAGGGTGATCATTGGAGTCAGACATAATTTCTGCGATTATTTTTCTTTGATCTGTAAGTCTGACCCCTTTTATTTCACATTTTTTTTCTATTTTGTTCATATAATTAATTACAATTTAACTTAAATATAGTGGTTTAATCAATTTATTTTCTAATAAATTATTTTCTACTAATATTTCAATATTTTTAAGGTTGAATTGGGCTATTTTTATTTTTTTTATACTAATATTTTTAAATAGTTTGTCATTGATTGCTTCTTGAGGGATGACAATTACACAGTCTAGTTCCTGCAAGTAATCAAGATCCATCTTCTTTGGTGTGCTAAAAGTATAGTGGTCTTTATAATTACTTTCTGAATAATAGTAAAAATTATTAGTTTTTTGAATTGAAATAACTTTAATGTTTTTTTTTAAATATGGAGCTGCGTTTAACAAAAAATAATTGTAACTATAAACATTTACTTTATTAACGAGCTGTATGCCTTTAGCCACGGCTAGGCTTATTCTAATGCCCGTAAAGCTACCGGGGCCTGAATTTATAATAATTGATAATTTTTTGTTAATTATGACGTTTTTTTCTTTAAAAAAAGTAAGTATATCTAAAGCGAGCATTTCGTTTTTAACAAGATTAGTTTGTAATTTTTTAAAAAAAAACTTACTATTAATTCTTAATGCAATAGAATCATCTTTACCTGTGCAATTAATTATTAAAAAATCTCTAATTATCATTCTATTCTCTGTATTTTTACCTAGTCAATTATTAGCTGTGACTGACAGTATAGAAGATAAAGGTATTATTGTCCTTATGTATCATAGGTTTGAAGAAAATAAATACCCCTCTACAAACATAAAAATAAAAAATTTTGTAGAACACTTAGATTTAATAAAAAAAAACCAGTTCAAATTCATAAATCCAAATAATTTTGAAAAAGTACTTTTGTATCAAAAGGATGAAAAAAAAATCTTATTAACCATAGATGATGGTTTTAAGTCTTTTTATGACAATGCCTGGCCAATCTTGAAAAGAGAGGCAATACCTTTTATTCTATTTGTAAACACGAGAGAAGTTGGAACTTCTGGCTACATGAATTGGGCCCAAATTAATGAAATTGCAAAAGAAGATTTTGTTCATATAGGTAATCATAGCTTCTCTCATGAATATTTGGTTGATAAAAAAAATGAAGATATTATTTATGATATAAACCGAGCTATAACTGATCTTAAACATAACGTGGGATATAATTCTTTATTTTTCTCATATCCATTTGGAGAATACAGTAATGATTTTAAAAGTATTATTAAAGACTTTGGTTTTAAATATGCTTTTGGACAACATTCAGGAGTTGTAGATGAAACTAAAGATTTTTTAGAATTACCTAGATTCCCAATTAATGAAACTTATGGTGAATTAAATCGTTTTAAAACTATACTTAAAACTATTCCGTTAAAATTTAAATCGATAATACCTAAGGAAAAATATATTACTGACATTAATAACCCTCCACAAATTGTTATTGAATTTTTTGAAGATTTAAAAAATATTAAGCTACTAAACTGCTATTCCAATGAGCAAGATACATGGAAAAAATCTGAAGTTGAATATTTGGAAAATTTTAAAATTAGGATTAATTTGATTGGTAAATTTACCACCGAAAGAGGTAGAGTTAATTGTTCTTTAAGAGAGTCAGATGGCTCTTGGCGTTGGCTAGGTATTCAATTTGTCGTGCGTAAACTATAAAACTAAAGTTTTAATTCTTGTTTTTCCTTAAAATCGTCTATCGTTACAGTTTCAAATTCATCTAAATCATTCTGCTTAATTATTTTTTCTAAAATTTTAGTATACTCTTTTCCAGTTTGTGCGTAATTATCTAGTTCATGAATTAAATCTAAACCTGACAGGTTTTTATTTTGGTTTCTTAATTCAAGCCTTTTTTTTCGAAAACTTTTATAACCTGAGTGTGAGTTTAAATTCGTAATATAAGCTTTAACAGATGCTCTTAATATCGGGAACTTAAGTATCTTGTGTTTTTGACCATCCACTTTCTCGAGAGGTTCGATACCTACTCCATTCCATGTCCATTGACCAAATATGGCATTGCCCTCTAAAGCAAATCTAGATGTCCCCCAGCCACTTTCTTTTGCGGCTTGGGCTAAAGCTATAGAAGTTGGAACAATGTCTATTTTACTTAATAATTCGTTTATATTTTTATTAGAAACTTTATATTTTTTATATTTCTTATTTATCCATTTTCTGTTTTCTTCAGTTTCATTCTTTTTTAATATTTTTAACAAATATTTTCTGTCTTTTAAAATGATTTCATTTTCTGCAACTACTAAAGGTAAGAGTATTTGTAAAAAGGTTTCTTTTTTTTGTGAAACACTTTTTATTTCATCTAGGTCTTTTGGAAGTCTTGTAAAATAAATTGGTTTAACTAATTTTTTTTTCCTTACGCGGTCTAAATCGTATTCTAAATCTTCAAATAAATTTAATACTGTTTGAGTGTTTAGAGTATAATCGTTTTCAGGATCGTAATTTTTTTTTTTATTCTCTGGTTTTTGCGCTAAACTTTTAGATTTATTTTTTTCTTCAACTTTTGGTTTTTTTACAATTTCTTTTTTGTCTGATTTTATCTCAACTGAAATTTTTAAAAGCCCTGCGTCAGTTATGAAACTCTTTACATAAAAACCGCCTGATACTAGCATTACTGCAAGAAAGCTGTAGGCTCCTCTTAGAATAATTTTTTTTAGTAATTTATCTTCGTACTTAAAATTATAAATATTATTTAAACTATCTATTGCTGTTTTAGTGATAACTTTAAAAAAATTACTAATGTTGAAGACAACAAAGTTAAAATAGTTTTCAAAAAAATTAAATAATTTTTGTGAATTTTTTTTTAAGTTGAAATTTATTGATATTTTATCTTTTAAAGAATTGTTGATGTAATTAAACTGTTTCTTTGAACTTTTTCTTAATTTAAAATCTATTGTTAGGTTTTCTTTTAATGAGCTTTTAAAATTATTAAATATTATTTTTAAGTTTTTATTTAAGTTAATTACTATTGAAAATTTATCTTCCAAAGATGAATAGATAGGTTGCAAGATTTCATTAATAATTTTGTGAGAAAAATATCCTCTTCTAGAAGGTATTGGCACTTTATTTTTTAAAAGTTCTAGCTCTATTTCATAAGTAGTAAGTTTTAGATTCTTATCTAAAACTTTATCAATTTTATAAATCCTTGCTAATTCAATTATTTTCTGACGATAACTAATGACTTTTCTCATATTATATGGCTTCTACTGATTTTACCTCTTCAACATAATGACAGAGTAAATTTTGAACTCCTTGCTTAAGAGTCATAAGCGAACTTGGACAGCCAGAACAGCTTCCTTGTAATTCAACGTGTACTATTCCATCTTTGAAAGATTTAAATTTAATATCACCACCATCTTTTGCTACTTGCGGTCTTACTTTTTCGTCTAAAACTTTTATTATCCTATCTTCAATTTCTCCTAAATTTAATTTAATATTGTTTTTTTTAATTAAAATTGGATTTTCATTTTTTTCAAAATAATCATTCATGTGAGAAATAACCGTTGGTTTTAATATTTCCCAAGAAATCTCTTTATTCTTTTTTACCGACAAAAAATTATCTGATAACAATATAAGTTCCACGCCTTTTATAGTGAGTAAATCTTTTACAAACATATTTTCAATCTTAGTGATATCTTTTTTTTGAAATTCTTCAGTTCCTGCTGTTGAAATTGCTCTTTCAGATAAAAATTTTAATGAATCTGGATTTGGTGTTGGTTCTGTTATAATCATACTTAATTATATCATCTTTAGTTAAAAAAAGCCTACTGCATTTCTTATCTCTTTGAAGTTATGCTCAGCTATATTTCTAGCTTTTTCTGTGCCATCTCTAAGAACTTGTTCTAAATGGCTTTTATCGTCTAACAATTCTACTATTTTTTTTCCAACCGGACAAATAACCTCAACTAAAATTTCTGTTAATTTATTTTTTAAATACGAATATTCTCTTCCTTTTAGTTCGTTTAAAGATTTCTCCAATGTAGTGTTTGTTAAATCTGAATATATATTGATTAAATTGAGAGCTTCAGGTTTTTTTTCTAAATCATTTAAATTATCCGGTATCGAAGATGAGTCTGATTTAGCTTTTTTTATTTTTTTTATAATATCATCTGCTGAGTCTTTTAAATTAATTCTAGAGTATTCTGACTCATCAGATTTGCTCATTTTTTTTATACCATCTCTTAAACTCATAACTCTTGATATGTTTTTCTGTATTAGTGGTTCGGGTATTGGAAATATATCTTTTTTAAAATCATTATTAAATTTTTGCGCAACATCTCTACAAAGTTCTAAATGTTGCTTTTGGTCTGCTCCAACAGGAACATGTGTTGCTTTGTATAAAAGAATATCTGCTGCCATTAAATTTGGGTAAATATAAAGACCAACACTTGCTTTTTCTTTATCTTTTCCAGCTTTATCTTTAAATTGAGTCATTCTATTCAACCAACCAATACGAGAGACACAGTTTAAAATCCAAGCAAGTTCAGCGTGTCCACTTACCGATGATTGATTAAAAATAATACTTTTTTTATTATCGAGACCTGTAGCAAGAAAACCAGCTGTAGTTTCTAAAATATTGTTTCGTAATACTTTAGGATCTTGAAAAGTGGTAATAGCATGAAGGTCTACAACGCAATAAATGCATTCCATTTTTTCTTGCAAAGTTACAAAATTTTTTAGAGCACCAAGATAATTACCAAGATGTAAATTACCAGTCGGTTGAACTCCTGAAAAAACTAATTTTTTTTTATTCATTGTTTAATTTGTTTCAAAATTTTTTATTTTAAAAATACCTAGTAGACGAACTAATAATAAATATAGTGCAGCTGCTAAACCTACAATCATTATAAGATAAAATGACTTGTAATAATTAGTATAAATAAGCTTATCCTCAAAAAAGTTAATTAAAAAATAGAGAAGTAAGCTCATTATAACTGTTGAAATAATTATTTTGAAGAAGTTGACATAAAAATTGCTGCTAGCGTTTAAATATTTAGCTTTTAGTAACAATATTAAATAAATTATTACAGCACACCATGTTGCAATGGATGTGGCAATCGGAATAATAATAAATCCCAATTCTTTAAAATAAGTAACAGATATTAAGATATTTAAGAAAACACTAAAAACTGAGATATAAAAAGGTATTTTGGTATTATCTCTTGCAAAAAAAAGATTAGAGAGAACTTTGATTAATGCAAATGCAGGTACTCCTAATCCAAAATATTTTAATGCTTGGGCAGTTAAGATAACATCTGTTTCTAGAAATGAACCATACCCGAATAATGCGCTGGTGATTTGTTGTGAAGCAATAATTAGGCCTAAGCACGCTGGAATAGATAAAAGTAAACATAACTCAATAGATTTATTTTGTATGTTCATTGCTTCAGAAATGTTTCCACTTTTTATTTTTTTCGACAACTCCGGAAGTGCAACAGTGCCGATCGCAATCCCAGCAATAGCTAAATTGATTTGATAAATTCTATCCGCATAATACAAATAAGAGACAGCTCCAGATTCGAAAGAGGCAATAATTGTTCCTATCAAAATATTAATTTGTGTTACTCCTGATGAAAATATACTTGGTAATAATTTTTTAAAAAAAAATTTAACTTTTGAATTAATTTTTATTTTAAAATTAATTGACGGTTTATAGTAATGATTCGTGAAAAATATTAAAAATACTAACTGAAAAATACCAGCTAAAGTTACCGCGTAAGAAAGATTTAGCTCAAAGTTAAGTTTAAAAAAGTAGGCAAAAAATAAACTTAGAATTAAAAAAATATTTAATATAATTGGTGCTGCAGCTGCTGCTGCAAACCTGTTATTAGAGTTTAGTATTCCCGAAAAAAATGAAGATAAGCTAACGAAAAATAAAAATGGAAAAGTAATCCTTGTCAATTCTACCGCTAGATTAAACTTTTCTATATCTTTATAAAAACCAGGTGCTATCAAATAAACAATTGCTGGAGTAAAAATTTCTACTAAAAAAATAATTCCTAATAAAACTATTATTAATAAGTTTAAAACGTCGTCAGCAAATTTTTTTCCTTCTATTTTATTAATTGTTCTTTCCTCTACATAGCTTGGAATGAAAGCTGCATTAAAAACTCCTTCAGCAAAAAGTCTTCTAAAAGTATTGGGTAGCCTAAAAGCTATAAAAAAAGCATCAGCATATATAGAGGCGCCTAAAAAGATTGCTATCAGTATGTCTCTAAAATATCCAAGAAGTCTACTAATCAAAGTATAAAAACTAAAAATAGAAGCTGAAGATAATAAGTTCATATATTTTTATTAAAAAAATTAAATTAATGATGATTTTGTCTATTTTATATTACATACTCAAATTTTATGACAAAAAAATCAAAAATTGATCATTACACAGATAAAGAAGCATTAGACTTTCATACACAGGGTAAGTCTGGCAAAATTGAGATAAATTCCTCAAAACCTTTAACAACAAAAAGAGACTTATCTTTAGCTTATTCACCAGGTGTAGCTGTTCCGGTTAAGGAGATAGCAAAAAACCCTGAAGCTGCATATGACTATACAAGTAAAGGAAATTTAGTGGCTGTAATTAGTAATGGATCTGCAATTTTGGGTCTTGGAAATCTTGGTGCTTTAGCTTCAAAACCTGTGATGGAAGGTAAATCAGTTTTATTTAAAAGATTTGCAGATATAGACTCCATTGACATCGAGGTAGATAGTTCAGATGCTAATGAAATAATTAATACCATTAAAAATATTGGTAATACCTTTGGTGGAATTAATTTAGAAGATATTGCTGCACCAGACTGTTTTATAATCGAACAAAAACTTAAAGATTTATTAGATATACCTGTTTTTCATGACGATCAACATGGCACTGCAATCATAACAACTGCGGCACTGATAAATGCTCTTGATATTTCCAAAAAAAAAATTACCGAAGTAAAGGTTGTTGTTAATGGAGCTGGAGCATCTGCTATTGCTTGCGCTAATCTATTTAAACTTTCTGGAGTAAAAAACGCAAACCTAATTATGTGCGATAGATTAGGGGTTATATATAAAGGAAGAGATAAAGTTGATCAGTTTAAATCAGCTCACGCAACTGAAACTAAATTGAGAACTCTCACTGAGGCTATGAGAAATGCAGATGTTTTTTTAGGTCTATCTGCTAAGGATGTGGTTACAAAAGATATGATTAAATCGATGGGTAAAAATCCTATTATTTTTGTATGTGCTAATCCAGATCCAGAAATTAAACCCGAATTAATAGATGAAGTCAGAACAGATGCCATTGTTGCTACTGGCAGATCTGATTATCCAAATCAAGTTAATAACCTTATTGGTTTTCCTTATATTTTTAGAGGAGCACTTGATGTTAGGGCTAAAGAAATAAATGAAGAAATGAAAGTGGCTGCGGCAAAAGCAATCGCTCAATTAGCAAGGGAAGAAGTGCCTGATGAGGTTATTGTAGCTTATGGTGGGGTAAGACCACGATACGGTAAAGAATATATAATTCCTTCAACTTTTGATCCAAGATTAATTAGTGTCATACCTGCTGCAGTAGCTGAGGCTGCCATGAAATCCGGCGTAGCAAGAAAACAAATTGATAATTTAGAAAAATATAAAGAAGATTTATCCAGAAGACTTGATCCTTCTATGAATATTATGCAAAGTATAAATGCTCAAATTAAAAAATCACAAAAAAGAGTAGTGTTTGCAGAAGGAGAGGATCCTAATATATTGAAAGCAGCTGTAGCTTTTAAAAATAGTAGATTAGGTATTCCAATTTTAATCGGGAAAGAAGAAAAAGTTAAAGAACAGCTTAAAAATATAGGTTTAGATGAAAACTTTAATATAGAAATTGTAAGTTCGAAGAATACTGAAAAAAGAGAAAAATACACAAAACATTTGTACAAAAAACTTCAAAGAAATGGGATGCTTGAGAGGGAATGTGATCACTTAGTGAGAAACGATAGGGTAACTTGGGGTTCTTGTATGGTTGCCTGCGGTGATGCCGATGCGATGGTTACTGGTGGCACAAGACACCACGCAGCTACAATTGAAAAATTAAATAAAGTTGTAGATTCAAGGCCTGGAGAAATAATTTTTGGTTTAACTATGTTAGTTTCAAAAGGTAGAACTGTTTTTGTATCTGATACAAATGTTCATGATAATCCGACGGCCGAACAATTGGTTCAAATAGCAATTTCAAGTACCAGAGTAGCAAGATTATTTGGATTTGATCCTAAAGTCGCTTTTCTATCTCACTCAACTTTTGGTAAGCCGGCAACAGTAAGAACAAAGCACGTTAGAGAAGCTATTCAATTAATGAAAACAAAAAAAATAGATTTTGATTATGATGGAGAAATGCAGCCTGATGTAGCTTTGAACCCTATATACAAGGAATCGTATCCATTTTCTAAAATTGTTGGTAGCGCAAATATTTTAATAATGCCGGCGCTGCATAGTGCTTCGATAACTGTTAAGTTAATGAAAACATTTGGAGGGGCTAAATTAATTGGTCCTTTATTAATTGGTCTTGGCCTTCCGATTGAAATAGCTCCGCTAAGATCTTCACCTTCAGATATTTTAAACCTTGCTTCTATCGCTGCTTATTCTTCTGAAGTGATTAATTATAAAGATTAAATTTTATTCCTACTAAGTTCGGAGACTAAATAAATAGTTGGTATGACTTCTTTTACATCATAAATTTTTTTAGCTTCTTCTATAACTTCTTTTCTTTCTTCGTCATTTATAGCAATACCAAAAATATAAATTTTCTTATTTATGGTTTCTAAAGTGTAGTTACCAGATTTTGTTAATTTATTAAAAAATAAAGCAGTTCTAAGCTGTGCTGTTATCAGGACATCTTTTGTTGTGCTTTTAAAATTTGATTGACCTTTTATTTCTATAGCATTTTTAACCGATCTTGCACCTTTTGTTTCCCAGGCACTTTTTGTTATTTTAATTTTTTCCTCAGGCTCTTCTACCTTGCCAGTCAAAAATATTCTTCCGTCTAAAACCTCCACCTGAATAGATAAAAAATATTTTTTTTTAGTAAGGGTTAATCTTGCTACTAAATTTTTTTGCATAAGAGTATCGTCAATTTGCATCCCTACGGTTCTCGGATCAAAGCCAATGCTTACACCTTTGCCAAAAGTAGAAAGATTACCTTTTGCGCAGCTCGTCAATAGTAAAATTAAAATAGCTAAATTAATTATTTTTTTCATTTTTTTTAATTTTCAAACAAATTTCATACACTTTTTTTTTTGAGACTTTTTCTTTTTTGGATACTAGTTCCACAACATCTTTCAAACTATATTTTTTAAGGTACTCTGTTGCTTCAGCAACAATATCTAAATCTAATTCTTTTTCATTATTAGTATAATTTTTTGATATTACAATAGTTAGTTCTCCTTTCAGTGCATTCTTAAAGGGGATTATTGTATCTATTTTATCTCTGTAAAAGGTTTCATGTATTTTGCTTATTTCACGAGCAATAAAAATATCTCTACCAGAAAAATAATTTTTAAAAAATTTAATATAAAAATTTATTTTTATTCCTGGTATGAAGAATACTAGAGAGAAGTCTAAATTTTTCAGACTATTTATTTTTTTTATTAACTCATTTTCAGTTTTAGGTAAAAAACCATAAAAAAGAAATTTATCGTCAAACCCTGAGGCAGAAACAGCTGCAGTGATTGCTGACGGTCCTGGTATAGGAAAAATTTTAATGTTTTCTTTAATACATTCTTTAATTAATAAAAGGCCCGGATCAGAAAGAGTTGGTGTGCCAGCATCTGAGACTAAAGACAAAATTTGCCCATTATTTAAATACTCGATGATCTTGTATAATTCTTTTTTCTCATTGAACTTATGATATGAAATTAATTTTTTTTTAATCTTATAATGATTGAGTAGTTTTAAAGATCTTCTTGTATCTTCACATAAAATGATGTCTGATTTTTTTAATATCTCTAAAGATCTTAATGTTATATCATCTAAATTTCCAATGGGTGTTGATACAATATATAGTCCCGAATTAAATGTACTCATAAAAAATGATTAAATTAATTATTATATTTTTATCTTACATATTACTATTATTTAATGCCAACTCATTGGCAAATGAAAATGATGGAAAACTTAGAATTGGTTTGCTTGCGCCTTTCTCTGGTGAACATAAAAGTCTAGGCGAATCTTTACTGTTATCTATTCAGCTTGCTCTTAATGAGATAGATGATGATAATATTATTATTATTCCTAGAGACAGCGGAACTGACAATAAAGAAAAATTAAATTTGTCGATTAAAGATATAATTACAAATGGTGCAAAGGTAATTATTGGTCCTATGACATCTTCATCTTTTTCAGAAATTGGAAAATATAAAGACACAATTTTTATTTCTTTGTCTAACAAAGAACCTAAAATATCCAACAATTTAATCAATATAGGCATAAGTTTAGAATCTCAATTAAAGGCTATCGAAAACTTTTTAATTAAAGAAAAAAGAAAAAAAACTGTAATTTTATACCCTAGAAATCAATATGAAAAATTTATTGATGCAAAAATTAAATTAATTAAATTAAAAAACTATAAAGTTTTTAAATACAGCTCTGATCCAAGAATCCTTACGGGAGAAATAGAGCAATTAACTAATTATAAAAAGAGAAAAAAAAATTTAGAAAACCGAAAAAATATTTTAGAAAAAAAAGATGATGATCAATCTAAAGCAGAGCTAAAAATCTTAGAGAGGCTCTTTTCTTTAGGTCCAGTTAACTTTGACTCAGTTATTATTATTGATTTTGGAAACAGCCTTAAAAGTGTCCTGTCATCATTAGTTTATACTGATGTTGATGACACCACTGTACTTATTTCAACGGTAAATCAATGGTTCGATGAAAGTATATTTCGCGAAAACTTAGTTAAAAATTTATATTTTCCATCTGTCAACATGAAACAGTTCAAAAGATATAACGAAAATTATTTTAAATTTTTTGGAATGAAGCCTGATGAAATAACTATCTTAGCATATGATGCATTAGGTCTAGTTCACTACGTCTGGAAAAAAAATAAAGGCATTAAGACGATTAATAATTTTTTTATTAAAGAGGAAATTAGGGGAAAAATTGGAACTTTTAAATTTAAAGATAAAAAAGTCTCACAACAATTAAAAATGTACAAAACGGGTAATAATAGATTTAAAGAATATTAATTTTTTGTTTTAATTTTTTAAATGCTAAAAATCGGTGGTCTATAAGTATTTTCTTTTTTTTACTCATTTGACCAAATGTTATCTTGCTGTCTCTTGGGATAAAAATAGAATCATAACCAAAACCATTTATACCTAATATTTTTTCTGAAATATTTCCCTTAATAACACCAATTGTAGTAATATTCTTTTTAGCACCAAAAGAAAAAGTTAAGCTACAAATAAATTTAGCTTTAGTGTTTTTTATCTTTTTATTTTTATTTTTATTTTTTACCAGTACAATAATTTTTTTCATGGCCTGCTTAAAACCACCGTATTTTTTTGCCCAACGTGCTGAATAAATACCAGGCCTATCTTCGAGACACTCTACGCAGAGACCAGAGTCATCTGAAATCGTAAAAATTTTTGATTTTTCAAAAAAATATTTAGCTTTTAATTCTGAGTTTGATTTAAAACTTTTACCTGTTTCTTTAGGACTTGTTATGCCAAGCTGAAATGGAGTAATTTTTTTTATTTTTTTATTTAATAAATAACTTATCTCTTTAATTTTCCCTTTATTATGTGTGCCTATTAATATTTCTCTAATTTTTTTCATTTCTCTCTAGTAATTTATTTTTAAAACCCTATATAGCAGTTATGGAAAATGAGAACGAGAATATAATTAAGGAAAATGAGGCTTCTAATGAAGATAGGGAACCAAAATCAATTATTGAACCAGAAGAAACTACAGATATTTCCCTTGAGGACAAACTAAAAGAAGCCCAAGATAAATTATTAAGAACTTTAGCTGAAACGGAAAATCAAAGAAAAAGATTTGAAAATGAAACAAAAGAAGCGTTTGAGTATGGAGGTTTCAATCTCGCAAGAGAAACACTGTCGGTTCTTGATAATTTACAAAGAGGTTATCAATCAATTAAAAATGACGAGGGTCTGAAGGATAATAAAGATTTAAATAAATTTCTAAAAAATATTGAGATTATTGAAAAAGATTTAATTACTATTTTTGAAAAGAATAATATTAAAAAAATAGATTGTCTTAATGAAAAGTTTGATCCAAATAACCACCAAGCAATGCTTGAAATAGAAGATGACAAGGTTTTACCAGGAACTGTGCTTCAAGAAATACAACCAGGTTATTTTTACAAAGATAAGCTTTTAAGGCCTTCATTTGTAGCCGTAGCTAAAAAAATCGACATTAAAGATAAAGAAAACAATGAAAATAATAAGAACTAATGACTTGTAGAGAGATAAAAAACACCCATATAACTAAAAACAAAGGATAAATATAATGAGTAGAATAATAGGAATAGATCTTGGAACTACTAATTCATGTGTCTCTATCATGGAAGGTTCTCAAGCAAAAGTTTTAGAAAATTCTGAAGGTGCTAGAACAACGCCTTCTATCGTTGCCTTTTTAGAAAATGGTGAAAAATTAGTAGGTCAACCCGCAAAAAGACAGGCTGTTACTAATGCACAAGATACTATTTTTGCATCAAAAAGATTAATGGGTAGAAGTTTTGATGACAGTTCAGTAAAAAAAGATATTAATAAAGTTCCTTATAAAATAATAAGTTCTGATAAAGGTGAAGCTTGGCTTGAGGCAAGAGGTCAAAAATATTCTCCATCTCAAATTGCAGCCTTAGTTTTACAAAAGATGAAAGAAACGGCTGAAAAATATTTAGGTCAAGAAGTTACTAAAGCAGTCATAACAGTTCCAGCGTATTTTAATGATGCACAAAGACAAGCAACTAAAGATGCTGGTAAGATTGCAGGACTTGAAGTTTTAAGAATTATAAATGAACCAACTGCTGCTTCCTTGGCATACGGTTTAGATAAAAAAGGTGGGCAAAAAATAGCTGTATACGATTTGGGTGGAGGAACTTTTGATGTTTCTATTCTTGAAATTGGAGATGGTGTTTTTGAGGTAAAATCTACAAATGGCGATACTTTTTTAGGTGGTGAAGACTTTGATGACGAAATAGTTAACTATTTAATTAATGAATTTAAGAAAGATAACGGTATTGATTTAAGAACAGACAAACTTGCTTTACAGAGATTAAAGGAAGCTGCTGAGAAAGCAAAAATTGAATTGTCTTCTACTACTCAAACAGAGATAAATCTTCCCTTTATCACTGCTGACAAAACTGGACCTAAACATGTTAATTTAAAATTTACCAGAGCCAAATTAGAAGCCTTAGTAGAAAAATTAATAGAAAGAACATTAACTCCTTGTAAAACTGCATTGAAAGACTCTGGTTTTTCTGCTGCGGAAATAAACGAAGTAGTTATGGTTGGTGGGATGACGAGAATGCCAAAAGTTATAGAAACAGTTAAAAACTTTTTTGGAAAAGATCCTAATAAAAGTGTTAACCCTGACGAAGTTGTTGCTATGGGAGCCGCTATACAAGCTGGAGTTCTTCAAGGTGACGTGAAAGATGTTTTATTGTTAGACGTAACTCCTTTATCGCTAGGAATTGAAACATTGGGTGGCGTTTCAACTAAATTAATCGAAAAAAATACAACAATTCCCACAAAAAAAAGCCAAGTCTTTTCTACAGCCGAAGATAATCAACCCGCAGTATCAATTAGGGTTTTACAGGGTGAGAGAGAAATGGCCGCTGATAATAAGATGTTAGGTAATTTTGAGCTTGTTGGTATTCCGCCAGCATCGAGAGGTACACCTCAAATTGAAGTGACATTCGATATTGATGCTAATGGAATTGTGAGCGTGTCTGCAAAGGATAAAGGTACAGGCAAAGAACAAAAAATACAAATTCAAGCCTCGGGTGGCTTAACCGACGATGAAATTCAAACAATGGTTAAAGAGGCTGAGGCTAACAAAGAATCAGATAAAAATAAAAGAGAAGCCGTTGATGCAAGAAACCAGGCTGATAGTATTATTTTTTCTACTGAAAAAAGCTTGAAAGAGCATGGAGATAAAATATCAGAAGAAGAGAAAAAAGCTATAGAAGATGGGATATCTGCCCTAAAAGATGTTCTTAAAGGAACCGATACTGAAGAAATTAAAAAGAAAACTCAGGACTTAGTTCAGGCTTCTATGAAACTTGGCGAGGCAGTTTATAAAAGCCAGCAAAAAGATACACCAGAGAAAAATGAGGAACAAAAAACAAAAAAAGATGATAAAGAAAATGTTGTTGATGCAGATTTTGAAGATGTAAAAGATGCGAAAGATGCGAAAGAAGATAAAGAAGATAAAGAAGATAAAGAAAAAAGCGCCTAAGATACATTGAAAAAGGGAGCAACTTTTTGTGGCTAAAAGAGATTATTACGATATCTTAGGTGTAAACAAATCATCCTCTAAAGAAGAAATTAAAAAAGCTTACCGTACTACGGCGTTTAAGCATCATCCTGATAAAAATCCTGGCAATAAAGCTTCCGAAGATAAATTTAAAGAGGCAAGTGAAGCCTATAGCATACTATCAGATGATAAAAAAAAAACTAACTACGATCAATTTGGGCACGCGGCTTTTGAGAGTGGTGGTGGTGGTCAAGGATTTGGTGGTTTTGATACTTCATCTTTTTCAGATATCTTCGAAGATTTCTTTGGAGATTTTTCAGGTGGTTCTTCTTCAGGGTCAAACAGAAGATCATCTGGTAATCGAGGAAATGACTTAAGATATGATTTAACCATAAGTCTTGAAGATGCTTATAAAGGTTTAGAAAAAAAGATAGAATATACAACCTACAAAAAGTGTGGTGACTGCAAAGGAAATGGTGCGGAACCCGGATCAAAACCAATAAAATGTGATTATTGTAACGGTCAGGGTAAAATTAGATCTAGCCAAGGTTTTTTCACAGTTCAACAAACTTGTCCTCAGTGTAGCGGTTACGGAGAGACAATTGGTAAGGCATGCAACAAATGTAAAGGAAATGGAAAAGTTCAAAGTGATGAAAATGTTTCAGTTAAAATTCCAAAAGGCGTTGACGAGGGAACGCGTATAAGGCTATCGGGCAAAGGAGAAGCAGGAGCAAAAAGTGGTAGTAATGGTGATTTATATTTATTTATTTCAGTTCAAAATCATAGCCTTTTCAAAAGATCTGAGGAAAATTTATTTTTTGAATTACCTATCACATTCACAGATTCTGCGCTTGGAACTACTATAGAAGTTCCTAGTATCGATGGCAGCAAAACAAAAGTTAAAATTCCTGAAGGCACACAATACGGAAAACAACTGAGGTTAAAAGATAAAGGCATGCCCATATTACGAAAAAGTTCTTATGGTGACTTATATATTAGAATTATTCCTGAGGTTCCTGTATCATTATCTAAGAGGCAAAAAGAGCTTTTGGAGGAGTTTAAACAACTTGAAAATTCTAAACTCAGTCCTTCTATAAAAAGTTTTTTTGACAAAGCTAAGAAATTTTGGGGATCACGTTAATGAAAAAAATTAATTTAGCAATTACAGGCTGCATGGGAAGAATGGGGCAGCAACTCATTAAATCTTCACAAAAAAACAAAAACTTTAAACTAATGACTCTTACGGAAAATAGAGTGATCAATAAAAAAATTAGCGGCATTAAACCAGATTTAAATATTGAGTCAGCTTTCAAAAAAACAAATATAATAATAGACTTTACTACTCCAAAATGCACTTTTGAAATATTAAAAATTGCAATAAAGCTTAAAAAAAGAGTTGTTATTGGAACTACTGGATTTACTCAAAAAGAAGAAAGTTTAATTAAAAATTATTCAAAGAAAATTCCAATTCTAAAAGCAGGAAACATGAGTCTTGGAATCAACTTACTTATATATTTAACGGAGGTTGCATCAAAATCATTAGACAACAAATTTCTAAGTAAAGTTTTTGAAGCTCACCATAAACATAAGAAAGACCATCCTTCCGGTACTGCTTTAATGCTCGGTAAAGGTATATCCGATGGTAAAGATAAAGACCTGTATAAATTAATGGGGAAAAAATTTTTGAATCAAAAATCTTTTCCATATGGCAAAAAAATTAATTTTAACTCATTAAGAAAAGATGAAATAATTGGAGAACATGAAGTTAAGTTTTCTAGTGGTAAAGAAATTATTACTTTAAATCATGAAGCCTTTAATAGAGATCTCTATTCTGAAGGAGCATTAACAGCAGCAAAATGGTTAATGAATAAAAAGCCAGGGTTATATTCAATGAGAAGCGTTTTGAATTTTAAATAAATTTAAAACTATGAATGAAAATCAACGAGCTAGATTAATTTTAAAGATATTAAATAAAATTTATCCTAAAACTTCTATTCCTCTTAAACATAATAGTAAGTTCACTTTATTAGTTTCTGTTCTTTTATCCGCTCAGTGTACAGATGTTAATGTAAACAATGTAACTAAAGATATATATCCCAAATATAATAAACCTGAACACTTTGTTAATTTAGGAAGAAAAAGAATTGAAACACTTATCAAAAGAATAGGAATTTTTCGAGTCAAAGCTAAAAGTATTTATCTAATGTCTAGATTAATAATAAAAAAACATGGTGGTAGAGTACCTGGTAGTTTTGAAGAGCTTGAAAAGTTACCTGGTGTTGGACACAAGACTGCAAGTGTAGTTATGTCTCAGGGTTTTGGACAGCCAGCTTTTCCTGTTGATACACATATTCATAGACTAGCTCAGAGATGGGGATTAACTAATGGTAAAAATGTTATTCAAACGGAGTCAGATTTGAAAAAATTATTTCCAAAGAAATCATGGAATAAACTGCACCTTCAAATGATTTATTACGGAAGAGAACACTGTAAGGCTAGAGATTGTTATGGTATAAGTTGCACAATTTGCTCAGCATGTTTCCCAAATAGAAAGAAAAAATTTAAAATTATAAAAGCTTAATAAATATTATGAAAATCTTAGGAATAGGAAATGCAATAGTTGATGTGATTTGTAAAATAGATGAAATCTTTTTAGTAAAGAATAATTTAGTAAAAAGCACTATGAAACTAGTTGATGAAAAAGAGTTTAGACAATTATTGTCTAGTCTCAAAATTGAAAAAACTATTGCTGGAGGGTCTGTTGCCAACTCTATAGTTGGACTTTCCCAGCTTAAAAATGAAGTTTCCTTTATAGGAAAAGTAAGTGATGACAAATTAGGAAGTGATTACGAGAGAAGTTTAGAAGAAGAAAAAGTAAAATATTCTTATAATAAAAAAAAAGAAAATACACCAACTGGAACTTGTTTAATTCTAATAACCCCAGACTCAGAAAGAACAATGTGCACATTCTTAGGAATAGCAGGGAAAATTTGTCCCAGTGATATTGATGAAAATTTTGTTAAACAAAGTGAGTTAGTATTTTTGGAAGGTTACTTATGGGATGAAGGAGAACCTAAAGCAGCTTTTGAAAAAGCTCTATCATTTACAAATAAAGCAGCTATGTCTTTATCTGATAAATTTTGTGTAGATAGACATAAAGAAAATTTTTTTAATTTAGTTAAATATAAACTTGATATTACTTTTGCAAATGAACAAGAAATAATGGAGTTAATTAATGCGAAAAAATTTGATGATGTAATTGAATTTGGAAAAGATTTAAATAAATTATTGGTAATAACAAGATCAGACAAAGGAAGTATTGTAATCAGTGGTAGCGAAGTTGTTGAGTGTGATAGTCAAAAAAATATTAAAATAGTAGACCTAACTGGAGCAGGGGATTTATTTGCAGCTGGATTTTTACATGGATACGTTAACAAAATGACAAATGAGGAGTGCTTAAAGAAGGGTACTGAAATGGCTTCTAAAGTAATCCAAAAAATTGGAGCTAGATTAAGTTAAGGATAAATTGTCTTTTTTTCTTTTAAAGCTACCCTTACCTTTTTTTGTCTTTACCACGCGTTTTCTATATTTTTTTGTGAATAAATCTTTAGCAATTTTATTTCTTTTCTTCAGATTGAATAACCTTCTTTGAAGTTGACTATAAATTTTTCATCATTAAATTTATTAAAAATTTTTTTTCTTAATCTGTAAATGTGTGTTTCTACAGTATGTGTATCTGCCTGGTCAGAATATTTCCAAATTTTTTTTAAAAGTTTATTTTTTGATAGCGGTTTCTTATCGTTAAACAATAATTCAATTAAATGAATCTCTCTTTCGGTAATAGTAATAGATAGTTCATTTTTTTTCATTTTTTTTTCATTTTTATCTATTGTGTATTCCTTAATCTTAATAGAAGAATTTTGATTAAATTTTTCAGAGGCTATGAAAGTTACGATCTTAGAATTGAAATCAGATAGAGTTAAAGGTAAGGAAATTTTGTTAGTATGATTACATTTAAAGGTGAATCCTTTTTTCTCAATCAATATGATGGGTTTATTGGTCACTTTATTAATTAAATCAAAATTTTTTATGTCTTTGTTTGCTTCACTATCTACTAAAAGAGCACTTATAATAGAAACGGTATCATTAAATAAAGTATCATCATGAAAAAATATTAATGAAAAATCTAAATATTCTTTAATTTCATCTAAAGAATTGTTAAGATTTTTTGTACCAAAAACAAGTAAGCTATTTTTCATAATTATATGAATATAAAATTAAAAAATAAATTTTTATACTTTGATAAGTATAAGATAAAATGCGCTATAGGTAAAAGAGGAATTACAATTAAAAAAGTAGAAGGAGACAATCGAACACCAACTGGTATCTTTAAGTTTAAGGCTATATTTTACAGGAAAGACAGGGTTGTTAAAATTAAGACTAAGCTGCCAAAAATTGTTATTAAAAAAAATATGGGTTGGTGTGATGACTCAAGTTCAAAATTTTATAATAAATTAATTACGTTTCCTTTTAATTTTACAGCTGAGAAACTCTGGATGAAAGATAATATTTATGATGTAATATTGATTATTAATTATAATACTAAACCAATTATTAAAAAAAAAGGTAGTGCTATATTTTTACATATCTCGAGAAAAAATTACGCACCAACAAAAGGTTGCATTGCTGTTTCAAAAAAGGATATGAATTTAATAATTGAAAAAATTAATCTCCAAACACGATTAGAAATATTTTAAACTCTACTTCCAAAAATAGAACTACCAATTCTTACAAAAGTTGACTGATATTTTAAGGCTTCTTGAAAGTCTCCAGACATACCCATGCTTAGTTCTTTGAGTCCTAAAGATTTATTTAATTCCATTAAATTTTTAAAATGTATACTTTCATTTCCATCATTAGGTGGTATTGCCATTAAGCCAATTACATTGATATTCAACTCTTTGGTACAATAGTAAAAAAAATCATCAAGTAATTCGATGCCTATTCCTGATTTCTGCTTTTCCCTTCCAATATTAACTTGAATAAAATATTTTAATTTTTTCTTAGAATTGTTCTCATGTTTTGCTAATTGATTTGCCAACTTCTGGTTGTCTAGCGAGTGAATAAAGTCGAATAAATTAACAGCTTCCTTTGCTTTGTTTGACTGTAGTTTACCGATCATATGAAGATTAATGTTTGGGTTTTTTTGTTTTACACTGTTCCATTTAGCCTGTGCTTCTTGAACTTTATTTTCACCAAAATGAATATGTCCATGTTCAACAAGTGGATTAATATGGTTATAAGTGAAAGTTTTGCTAACTGCTATAATCTTTACATTGCTATTATTAATTAGAGATTTTATATTTTCAAAACTTTGAACTATAGAATTCATAGATGTTTATTATAAAGAATAATTATTATTTATATATCGAAAATACCAAAAATATAGACCTTAATTATATTAAAAGTCGAAAGAAAATTTCTATTATATATAGAAATAATAATATTCAAGAAAATAAAAAAGACCTGCTTGAATTCAGAAAACAATGCAGAAAAAAAGGATTTAAATTATATATTTCAAATAATATACAGATTTTAAGAGATTGTAATGCTGACGGTTTATATCTTTCTTCTTTTAACAAGAAAATTTACTTAAATAAGGATCTAAACTTAATAGGTTCCGCTCATTCTTATAGAGAAATTTATGAAAAAATTAAACAAGGCTGTAAAACTATTTTTTTATCTAGACTTTTTGAAACATCTTATAAAGATAAAAAAAACTATTTTGGTGTTATGAAATTTAATCTTATCAGCCTCAAATATAAGGTAAAAATTGTACCACTAGGTGGTATCAGAAATTCTAATCTTAATAAGCTTAAATTAATTAATTCTAGTGGCTTGGCTTTATTGTCAGAGGTAAAAAAAAAGCCGGTTATTACTAACCGGCTTTTCTAATTTTAATTTAAGCTACTAACTAAAACGCTACTGATAGACCTAATGTTCTACTATCACCATCTGCGTTTAGTACGTATCCACTTTCATCTGTTTTTGCATCTTGGAAACCAATAGTCATTCCACCGATTGCATAACCAATGCTAAACGCTTTAGTTACTTGCGTGTTAGCTTTTTGGTCACCAGCTGTAAGATCATTACCAAATCTGTAAGATTCCATATGGTTATATGAAACAGATAACGCATCATTTACAGCGTAAGCTATTCCAACTATGTCATCTTTGTACTCTGGAGCATCATCAAGTGCGCCAACAGTAGCTTGACCTGTAGTACTATATTTCTTTTGGTAACCAACTGATATTGGACCATAAGCATAATTAAGAGCTACAGTAGCTTCTGTTGAGTCTTCGTTATCACCACCTTTATTATCTCTATCTCCGTAACCAGTTGTTAATGTTAGTCCTGTTAGTAATGGATCAATTGCGGCCATGTCTGTTTTAATTGTAACAGATGTTGCACTACCTTCACCAGTATCACCAGAAACAGCATTATCACCAGACTCAGTAGAGCCTGTTCTTGGATAATGTTTGTAATTAACTTTACCTAAGTATGGAAGATCAAGCTTAATACCAATTCCTGTTGAACCAGCTGATTTACCGATATCAACATAAGATCCTGCACCTGAACCATTTGCTTCTTCGTAAGCATTAGGTGTAATGTCATCAATTGCATCTACTGGATCTGAATCAGAACCAATGTAAATTGTTGCCGCTCCTAATGTATCGCTTAACATAGGTATCATAACGTTTCCGAAAGATATTTGTGAGTTTCCAAATACAAAAGCGTTATTTGTAGCGTCGCCAGTATCTTGCATTACTGAAACAGTTATTCCGTTATCCAACTCAGTTGAACCAGAGAATTTTAATTCTTTGTCCATACCAAGCGGGTTACCAGTAACTGCACCAGCTTTTGATTGATAAGTAGTTTCCATGCTTCCAGTTACACTTAACTCACCAGCGCTGGCAGTTACAGTTGCAAATAGAAATGAAAGAGCTACTATTATTTTAGTTATTTTCATTTGTTTCCTTTGTTTATTACTTAATTAACTTAATTAATTACCTATCTTATATTCTCCTACGATCTCTAATTCTCACTTTTCTAATGTTTTTACATATTTTTCTTTTATTTGTGATAATTTTACAACTACGCTAAAAAGCCTGTATATTAACCATAACAAAGAAAAAACAAGCAAATAACCTATTAAACTGATAAAAAAAACATATTTATGAATATAAAACCAATACTTTATCTAATATTATTTACTTTTTTTCTAACTTCTTGTTCTGTCCCACAGTTCATGAAACCCTCTAAAGTAGGTAAAAATGTACCTGTCAATGCTAGAGAACGAGCTTTAAAAAATGTTCAAGAAGGTAGAGGTGTATCACTTAAAGGTTTAGCCAAAGGTAGATCGAGATCAACAAATTATGAGTTTAGTACTTCTAACCCTTTATGGAGATCTTCACTAGAAATTCTTGATTTTTTACCTTTAACTACAGTTGATTACTCGGGGGGCATAATAATAACCGATTGGTACAGTGACTCTACTAATGGAGAATCAATAAAAATTACAGTACGCTTTCTATCAAATGAAATTAGATCTGATAGCTTAAAAATTATTATTCATAATAAAAATTGCCAAGTTAATGAAAATTGTAAGATTGTGATATCTAATTCGAAAATTAAAGAAGAAATTCAAAGATCTATTCTGACTAAGGCCATGCAGTTTAAAGAGAACGCCAGAAATAAAAAATAATTATTTTTTAAATGGAGCGACTTAACTTTCAATTAATTGAAAAAAAATGGCAATCCTATTTTTTAAACAACAAACTATATAGAACAAAAAAAGATAAGAAGTTTTATTGTTTAGAAATGTTTCCTTACCCATCTGGTAAAATTCATATGGGTCATGTGAGAAACTACACTATAGGTGATGTTGTTGCTAGATTTAAATATCTTAATGGACACAATGTATTGCATCCTATGGGTTGGGATTCTTTTGGTTTGCCTGCTGAAAATGCCGCCAAAGAAAACAATTTACATCCAAAATCTTGGACTGAAAAAAATATATCACAAATGAAGAAACAGCTTAAGATGTTAGGATTATCTATTGATTGGGATCTTGAGGTATCCACATGTGACGAAAATTATTATAAACATCAACAAGAATTATTCATTGATTTGTATAATAAAGGATATGTATCGAGAAAAGAAAATTATGTTAATTGGGATCCGGTCGAGCAGACAGTATTAGCTAATGAACAGGTAATTGAAGGTAGAGGCTGGCGATCTGGAGCCTTGGTCCAAAGAAAAAAGTTATCTCAATGGGTTTTTAATATTACAAAATTTGCAAATGAACTTTTAGATGACCTTGATCTATTAAAAGAATGGCCTCAAAAAGTTAGATTAATGCAAAAAAATTGGATTGGTAAATCTATAGGCTCTGAAATTAATTTTGATTTAATTGACCAAACAGAAAAAATAAAAATTTTTACCACTAGACCTGACACTATTTTCGGTGCTTCCTTTTTAGCTATTTCGATGGACCATCCAATATGTCGGCAATTTGAAAAAGATGAAAAATTTTTAGCATTTAAACAAGAGTGTTTAGGTGTCGGAACTACAGAAGAAGCTTTAGCCGTTGCAGAAAAAAATGGATATAATACAGGATTATTTGCTTATCATCCGTTTATTAAGGATAAAACAATTCCAGTATTTGTAGCAAACTTTGTTTTAATGGACTATGGAACTGGAGCGATTTTTGGATGCCCTGCGCATGATCAAAGAGATTTAGATTTTGCTAAAAAATATAATTTAGAAATTATAGAAGTTGTTGCAGAACATAAAAGTAAGCTTAAAGATTTTAACATCATTGACGAAGCATACACTTTGGGAGGTACAATGATCAATTCTGATTTTTTAAATAATTTAAATGTAGAGTCTGCGAAAATAAAAGCTATGGAAGCTATTGAAAAACGCAACATAGGACAAAAAAAAATTACCTTTAGATTAAAAGATTGGGGCGTTTCGAGACAAAGATATTGGGGCTGCCCTATCCCAATGATTTATTTAGAAGATGGTAGTGTTGTACCAGTAGAAAAAGATGAACTACCTATAAGATTGCCTAGTGATGTAGATTTAAAAAAAGGTGGAAATCCACTTGCTAATCATCCATCTTGGAAGAAAACTATTCATAAAAAAACTGGAAAAATTGCTATCAGAGAAACAGATACATTAGATACCTTTGTTGATTCTTCCTGGTATTTTTTGAGATTTTGCTCGCCCAAAAATCAGGAAAACCCTTTTGATGTTGATGAATTAAATTACTGGATGCCAGTTGATCAATATATAGGAGGTGTTGAACATGCTATTTTACATTTACTTTATTCAAGGTTTTTCATGCGCGCTATTCAAAAAAATAACACTAAAATCAAAACTTCAGAACCGTTCAAAGGTCTTTTTACACAAGGCATGGTTTGTCACGAAACCTATAAAGATATTGATGGAAAATGGTTGAGCCCCGATGAATTAGAAAAAAACGACAAAGGGGAATTTGTAAAAAGTAAAAATAAAGTTAAAGTCGTAGTGGGACCACCTGAGTCAATGTCAAAATCAAAAAAGAATGTAATAGACCCTGAAAATATGATTAAATCATATGGAGCAGATGCTGTTAGATGGTTTATTTTATCTGATAGTCCCCCAGACAAGGATGTTCAATGGTCTAGTCAGGGCGTTAATGCTGCTTATAAATTTTTACAAAAACTTTATAATCTAACTCATCTGATTATTAATCGTAAAAATACATCTAATAAAGAAGATGAAGACTTTGAGGTGAGGTTTAATGTTTATATTTTAAAAATTACAGATCTAATTAATAATTTTCAATTAAATGTAGTCGTCGCGAACGTTTACAGTATTTATAATTTATTTAATTCTGTAATAAAGGAAGAAATAAGTAATGAGTGTTTAAGCAAAAATCTTTCAAATTTAATGAAGATGATGATTCCTTTTGTGCCTCATCTGGCACATGAATGTTTGGAGCAATTAGGTGCAAAAGATATTAATATTTGGCCACAAGTTAAACTTCAATCCAACTTAGTTGTAAAAATTAAATTAGCTGTACAAATTAACGGGAAAACAAAAGAAATTATAGAGGTTGAGAAGGATCTAAATGAAAACAATGTTATAAAAGAAATTAAAAAAAATAAAAAAATTAATGATCAATTGCAGCAAAATGAAATAAAAAAAATAATTTTCGTAAAAAATCGAATAATCAATTACGTCACGAAATAAATAAAATGAAAAAATTGAAAATTACATTAATACTTGTTTTACTTGTGGTAACATCATCGTGTGGATTTAAACCAATTAATCTCGCAGGTAATAAAACAGTTAATTTTAAAAATATCAATATTAGTGGTGACAAAAAAATTTCTTACAATTTAAGAAATAACATTTTATTGATATCTAGTAATGATTCAAAAAATGTACGAGATTTAGATATAAAATTACAAAAAAAAAAAAATAGTAAAATTAAGGATAAAGCAGGAAAGATAACACGATATAATCTATCTATATCTGCAATATTAAAACTAACAAATCTTAAAGATAGTAGCGTAATAGAAAAAACGTTTTCTCAGAATGAAGATTTTTATGTAAGTGCAAACCACATAGATACAATTACTAATGAGAAAAATGCAGTAAAAAATATTATAGATCAACTATCGATGGATATAGTTAATTTCATAACTTTAAGAATGAGAAATAGGTGATACTAAAAAGCTACATAGTTGAACAAGATATAGAGATTTTAAATAACTACAATTCCACCTTAGTTTATGGAGAAAACGAAGGAATTAAAGATGATATTAAAGATGCTATAAAAAGAAAAAATAACAATTCTGAAATAATCAATTTTTATGAAGATGACATATTAAAAAATAATTTTTTATACGAAAGCATTAATAATCCGTCACTGTTTAACGAAAAGAAAATAATTTTATTACATGAAACTTCAGATAAAATTTATAATCAAATTATTGAATGTTTAGCCAAAGAAAATAAAAATATCAAAATCTACGTTTTCTCACAAAATTTAGAAAAAAAATCTAAATTAAGAACCTTTTTTGAAAAGGGAAAAAAATTAGCTATTTTTCCATGTTACAAAGATAATGAACGAACACTGATTACATATATAAATAATGAATTAAAGGGATTCAAGGGCCTGACGGGAGAAATAATCAATTTAATTATTAATAATTCAAATATGGACAGAAGAATAATTAAAAGTGAGCTTCTTAAGATTAAAGGTTTTTTTATAGAAAAAAAAATTATTAAAAATCAGATTCTTGAGATTTTAAACATAAAAAATAATGATAATTTTAATGAAATTAGAGATAAGGCTTTAAATGGAGAAAAAGAAAAAGTTAATAAATTATTATCTGAAACCGAAATACTGAAAGAAGAAGTTTTTTTTCATCTAAACAATTTAAATAACAGAGTTATGCGTCTACATGAGATAATCGAAAAAAGTAATATAAATAAAGAAAATTACGAACAAACGGTAGAAAATTTAAAACCAGTTGTTTTTTGGCAAGATAAGCCAATAATTTATAAACAACTTAAAAAGTGGGATTTAAAAGAACTTGAGAAAATAATAGTAAAGATCGCAAACACCGAGAAACTAATGAAAAAAAATTCTTATATTAGAAACGATGTCGTTATCAAAGATCTAGTTATTAATCTTACAAACAAAGCATCTACTTTTTTTTAGTTAATAATTTAGACAACATGTGAAATTGATCTGGGTTACTAAATTCAATTACTATTTTTCCTGAATTATTTTTTCTAGAAAAAATTTTAGTTAATAGCCCTAAATTTTCTTCAATTTGTCTTTGAGCCAACAATATATTAGCATCAGTTCTTTTTGGTATAGCTAATGTTTTACCTTCTCTTTCATTTTCATTTTTTACCATATTCTCGATAGATCTTGCGCTTAGTTTATCTTTCAATATTACTTTCGCTAAATCTAGTGCATTATAGCGACCAACTAAGGGCCTTACTTGCCCAGCTGTAAGTAACCCCTCATCAACTAATTTAATAACTTCAGCGGGCAACGATAGCAGTCTAAGCGTATTGCTGATATGACTTTTGCTTTTACCCATAAACTCAGAGAGTTTCTCGTGGCTATATTTAAATTCTTTTACTAAGCGGTCGTAACCTCTTGCTTCTTCGACAGAATTTAAATTTTCTCTTTGAATATTTTCTATGACTGCTAATTCTAATGATTGAATATCCTTAGCATTGAGCACGACTACGGGCACTTCATGAAGTCCGGCTTTTTGAGCTGCTAACCATCTTCTTTCTCCTGCTATAATTTCATACTGTTCATTTTTTGTTTTTCTTACAGCTATGGGCTGAATTAATCCGTTCTTCTTAATTGATTGAGATAATTCTTTTATTTTTGTCTCATTAAAATAGTGTCTTGGTTGAAATCTATTACGTACCAAATCTCCTATAGATACTAGCAAATATGAGTTGTTAATAATTTCTTTTGAAGGAATTTCATCAGGTTGATCTCCAAAGAGAGAGCTTAATCCTCTACCTAATCCCTTTTTTGTTTTTTTATCAATCATTTTACTTATGTTCTCCTTTCTTGCTCTACAAATTCTTTTGCAAGATTTATGTATGACTTACTCCCGGCACAAGATCTATCATACACGATACACGGTAAACCATGCGATGGTGCTTCGGATAATCTTACATTTCTTGGTATAACTGTCTTATAAACTTTATCCTTAAAATATTTTCTTGCTTCATTGTCTATTTGGTTTGACAATTTATTTCGCTTATCAAACATTGTTAAAAGAATTCCCCTGATATTTAGATTGGGATTTAAATTTATTTTAATTCTTTCAATTGTTTTAACTAACTGTGAGATTCCCTCAAGTGCGAAAAATTCTGTTTGTAGGGGTACCAATAATTCATCTGCAACAACTAGTGACATTACGGTAAGAAGACTTAGTGATGGTGGACAATCGATAAATATATTTTCATATTTAGAAAATAGACTTTGATTTTTCTCAAAAACTTCTTTTAGTAAAAAAGCTTTGTTAGGATCGTTAGCTATTTCGACTTCCAGACCCGATAAATTGACATTTGAGCCAATTAAATCAAGGTTTTTAACGCAACTTGGTTTTATACAATTTTTTAGGTCATTTTGACCTATTATAATTTTATATATATTTTTGTTTACATCTTTGTTCTGTACTCCTAATCCTGTTGTTGCGTTTCCTTGAGGATCAAGATCTATAACTAGAATTTTTTTTCCTATATCTGCTAAGGCTGTAGCAAGATTTATAACTGTTGTAGTTTTACCCACTCCACCTTTTTGATTTATTACTGAAATTACTTTTTTCATAAATTTTTTTTCACATCAACTATTAAAATTTTAGAATCACGATCCGTAACACTTCGTTCAAGATTATATATAAAGCTTAAAGGTTGGTGAAGCTTATTAATTTCATTTTCAGCATTTTTTCCTTTTAATATAATGAGTTTGTGGTTAACTCCTATAATTTCACGTGAAATTCTTAGAACTTCCTCTAATTTCTTAAAAGCTCGAGATACTACATAATCAGAGTCTATTAAATCAAATTTATAGTCTCCAAGAACATCATAATTGAGATCAAGTTTTTCCTTAATAATCTGTAAAAAATCACACTTAATATTGGACTTTTCATGTAATTTCACGTGAAATTTATTGTTCTTGTTAAAAATAGATAATATTAGCCCGGGGAAACCAGCTCCAGAGCCCATATCACTTAGTGATTTGTTGTCCTCGAAACCGATAAATTTAACTACTTGAGCTGAGTCTAAAATGTGTCTATTCCAAATATCAGACACTGTAGACTCAGAAATAAGATTATATTTTGTATTAAATTGAATTAGTTCTTCGTGAAATAATATTAGCTTTTCTAGGTCTTCTTGTGAAAATCTTAATTTATTTGTGAGATAGTATTGTACTTCATCTTTATTCATTAGGCCGAAACTTTATACCTTTTTTTCCTTATAAATCCCAAGAGTATAATTGCTGCTGCTGGTGTAACGCCATCTATTCTCAGCGCTTGTCCTAACGTTTCTGGCTTTACTTTTTTAAGTTTTGACTTAATTTCATTAGAAATGCCACTAAATAAGTCATAGTTAATGTCAGTAGGAATAGATATAGATTCATCCTTCTTAAAAGCCTCTATGTCATGACTTTGTCTTTTTAAATAACCAGAGTAATGCGCGTCTGTTTCAACTTGTTCGTCGATAGAATGGCTATAATAGGGTATATCGGCCCATATGTTGCGCAGCATTGTAATAGTTACATCTTTTAAAGCTAACACCTCTATACCAGTTCTCTTGACGCCATCCATTGCAATTTTGATTGAGTGATTGGCTGCAACATTAGGTGTAATAGAATTAGATTGCAAAGCATCATAAACTGAAATTAGTTTTTTTTGTTTCTCCAAAAAAGAATTTTTTCTAAATTTTTTAACTAAATCAATTTTAATGCCCAAAGGTGTAAGCCTCTGATCGGCATTATCTGCGCGCAAAGATAATCTGTATTCAGCTCTTGATGTAAACATTCTGTAGGGTTCTGAAACACCCTTTGTAATTAGATCGTCTATCATAACTCCGATATAAGATTCTGATCTGTCTAGTGTAAATGGCTTTTCATTTTTAATTTTAAGCGCTGCATTTATTCCGGCTATTAGCCCTTGAGCTGCAGCTTCTTCATATCCAGTTGTGCCATTAATTTGACCTGCTAAAAAAAGAGATTTAATTTTTTTTGTTTCGAGAGTTGAATTAAGCTCTCTAGGGTCTACATAATCATACTCAATAGCGTACCCTGATCTTATCATCTTCACTTCCTCTAAGCCTCTGATTTTATTAAGAAACTTTAACTGAATGTCTTCTGGAAGCGATGTTGAAATACCATTTGGGTAAATAGTACTGTCGTTTAATCCCTCGGGTTCTAAAAATATCTGGTGGTGTTGCTTCTCTTTGAATTTGACTATTTTGTCTTCAATGGAGGGACAGTACCTTGGTCCAACACCTTTTATATTTCCAGAATACATGGCACTCAAATGAATATTATCACTTATAATTTTATGTACTTCATTGTTTGTATGTGTAACCCCGCATGAAATTTGTTTATTTGCTAATTTATTGTTTAAAGAAGAAAAAAAGTATGGTTCGTCATCAGCTGGTTGCATTTCCATATCATCGTAATTAATAGTTGTTCCGTCTAGACGTGGAGGAGTACCAGTTTTAAGTCTGCCAATAGCAATGTTATATTTTTTTAATTGTTCACTCAAACCTGTTGATGGTTTTTCATTAAATCTACCAGCTGGTATTTGTGTTTGGCCAATATGTATTAAACCGTTTAGAAAGGTTCCTGTTGTCAAAATTAACTCTTTACAAAAAACTTGTTTTTCACTTTCGCAAACAAAACCTATTATTTTATCTTTTTTAAATAAAAACTTAATTACTGGGTCTGCTATTACAGTTAAGTTTTGATAATTTAATAAAATTTTCTGCATATACTTTTTATAAAGCGTCCTGTCAGATTGTGTCCGTGGGCCTCTCACAGCAGGGCCTCTGCTTCTGTTTAATAGTCTAAATTGGATTCCTGACTTATCAGCCACATCGCCCATTACACCATCTAGAGCATCTATCTCTCTTACGAGATGGCCCTTTCCAAGTCCTCCAATAGCTGGGTTGCAAGACATTTCGCCTATAGTCTCAATTTTGTGAGTGAAAAGAGCAGTATTAACGTGCATTCTAGCAGAAGCGGCTGCTGCCTCACAGCCAGCGTGTCCACCGCCAATAACTACAACGTCATAACTTACATCATTCATAAGTTAAATGTATTCTTCTAGTTTAAATTTACAAGATCTTATTTAGTTATTTACCGACACAGAAATCTTTGAAAATTGAACCGAGAATTTCTTCAACGTCGACTTTACCCACTATACCACCGAGTTGTCTTGTAGCTCTTCGAAGATCTTCAGCTCTAATTTCTATATCATTATCTTTATTTTTTTGGAGAAAATTCTCTATGTCTTTTAAGCATTCATTTAATTTTATTCGATGTCTTTCCCTTGTAACTAAGACATTGCCTGTGGTTATAAATTTTTTACTTAATTTATTTTTAATTTTTAAAATTAGTTGATCGATGTTTCTATTTTCCTTAACAGAGACTAATATAGCTTCATTAAAATCATATTTTTGTTCACTCTCTTTATCTGATTTGTTTAAAACCACTATACTATTTTCATTTACTAAATTTAGTACTTCTTTATTTATTTGCTTTGATGAATTGTCAATTACGATCAAATTTAAATCAGCCTCTTTTGACTTGTTCAGTGCTAATAAAATACCTTTTTTTTCAACTTCATTTTTTGATTCTCTAATTCCAGCTGTATCTGCCAATATTACGGGATATCCATCTATATTTAAGTATGCCTCTATAACATCCCTGGTAGTTCCTTCTTCTTCAGATACAATTGCTAATTCTCTTTTAGCAAGTAAATTCAATAACGACGATTTACCCGCATTAACTTCACCAGTTATAGACACTCTGAAACCATCTCTTATTTTTTCTCCAATCTTATGATCATTTAGAATTTTTTTTATATCGTTACGTACTTGTTGGATTGTTTCTTGTGTTTGACCTAAAACACTACCTGGTAAGTCTTCTTCTGCAAAATCAATTTGAGCCTCAATGTATGCTAATGATTTAATAAGTTTATCTCGCAAGTTATTATAGTAATTTGATGCATTTCCCTGAACTAGATTAACAGCTTGTTGCCTTTGTAACTCAGTCTCTGAATGAATTAAATCCGCTATGCTTTCGGCTTCTACTAAATCAATTTTATTATTTTGAAAAGCTATTTTAGTAAATTCACCTGGTTCAGCTAACCTACAGTCAGTTTGTTCAGATAAGACTTTTAAAAAATAACTGATCACAGCATTGCTTCCATGGACATGGAACTCTGCTAAGTGATCTCCGGTAAAGCTATTTGGAGCAGGAAATAGAAGTAATATACCTTCGTCAATTAAACTATTATCTGATGGATTATAAAATTTGCAAAGGTTGGCTTCTTTTGTGTTTAGTTTTTTATTTTTTAAAAAAAGCTTAACAATTTTCAAAGTATCCTTCCCAGATAACCTAATTATTGCTATGCCTGATGGTCCTCTACCTGATGATAAAGCATATATATTCATTTTAAAAAGATTCTAAATAATCTATATTTTTATATGTTTCAAATTAACTGGAAATTGAAAGCAATTCTATATAAAATTTTTAGTATATTTAGGCTTCGTTATACTTTTTATTTTATACAAAAATATATTACCAAAAGATCAAAAGTTGATATCAAGAAAATTAATGACCTATGGATCTACCACACTGACTCAATGCAAGCTAATAATGTTAAAAGCATTCTAGAAGTAGGAGCTGGTAAATCTCTTGAACAAAATATTTTTATATCTTACAGGTTTGAAAATTTAATCAAACAAACTGCTATTGATATAAATGAAATGATTGATTTTTCTCTTGTTAATCAAGCAAGTGAGCAGATTTCAAAAATTTTAAAATTGAAAAACAAAGGACAAGTTAAAGATTTAAAACAATTAAAGGATAAATATAATATTGATTATATAGCTCCCTATAATTTAGAAGATTTAAAAAGTAGTGATGTTAAATTTGACATGTCTATTTCAACTACAGCACTTGAACATTTTACAATACCTGACTTGAAAAAATATTTAGAAAGTTTAA
>Ga0307995_1000102_pt1 | contig 58627 bp, 49 predicted proteins | sample EllFjometagen262_FD_203132 | JGI IMG/M metagenome (GOLD analysis project Ga0307995, IMG submission 203132) | Marine microbial communities from Ellis Fjord, Antarctic Ocean - #262 | ecosystem: Environmental > Aquatic > Marine > Unclassified | place: Southern Ocean | collected 2014-11-02 | reverse complement strand
TGTAAATAGTTATATTAAGTTTTAGTGAAGAAGAAGAGTCAGTATTTGAAAAATTCAAATACTTAAAATTATCCATAACTTATCAATTATTCGATAAGTTATGGTGTTTTAAAACATCTTTAAATCACACCCAACAAAACACCTATTTAAACCATCAGAAACCCTTCCAACAGTTTTTGTGTGGTTGCTGAAAAAAAAGCTACGAAAAATCGGAGCTTTAAAAGTTGAGAGCTTTGTAAATTATTTGATGATTAGTTTTTTAGTAGTCACTTTATCTCCTTCAATTACTTTCATAATATAAATTCCAGAAGAAATAGTAGATACATCAATATTCGATTTTACACCAAAAAAGCTTGATGAAAGCACTTTTTTTCCTAAAACATTAAAAATAGTAAGCTCTTTTTTATTAGAACTATTACTCGTAATTGTAAATCTATTATTTGTAACCGGATTTGGATATGTAGCAAAACCTTCTATTGAATTTCTTTCAACAGATAAAGTTGTTGCAGTAAAAGTTGTTGCAATCCTTAAGTTGTCAACAAGGACTCCTTCATTTAATTCAGAATCTGATTGTCTAAGTCCGAATGCAACCATTGAGTCACCTGGATCTGCTTCATCTGTACCTAAAATTGAAATATCTCCTTCAACCGCTGCATCTATCCAAAGTTGCGCTATGTTATTATCTTGATCATACTTTACTGTTGCTCGATAGCTAGTTCCATAAGAAAGATCTGTTGCCCATGTTGCGTCTGCTGTACTTCCCTTCGTAGAAATACCAACTGAAAAATCGCCAACAGCCGAAGGGGAAACGATATCAAGACGTGCTCTCAAACCAAATCCCGTATCTTTAAAATGAGCAAAATACTCAGTATCCGTTCCTGAAATAGGACTTCCTGGATCCACCACAGTGAAATCAAGTGCATAATAAATATTTCCAGCAACTGGAATAAATTCTAAATTTGCATCTTCACTAGGTGTACCGTGTTGAATCAATGCTTGACCAGATACAACCATTAAATCACCTATTGTACCACCATTATTTACCCATAAAGGATTATCAGTCAAACTTCCATCAGGGTATGTAAAATCATCAGCTACTGGGAGAGATAGACAAGCCGGACTAACTAAATCAACATAAAGATCGCAAGAACTCGTTGCGTCTCCCTTTATATTAATAATTATATCTGTACCTTCTGTCATTCCTGTAAATGTAATTGTTCCTGCAGCACTAGTGTCTGGATTGTCTCCGCCAACTATTACTCCTGCAGGTGCAGTAATAGTATAAGCTGTACCATTATTACCGCCAGTAAAAGCAATTGTACCACTATAAGTGTCTGTACCACTTGTTATCGCGTCACAAGTTGCTGTAATAGCTCCTAAAACAAAGTCACAAGGGTGAGCAACTGAAAAAGTAACTGTTTTATTTACTGCAGGAGTAATAGCTGTATGTGTATTATCTACTAACTCCATATAAATTGTATACGAATTTCCTGGAGCAACAGTTATACTTTCATCATTAGTATCGTGTTTCATTGGTTGATTAACAGCTGCATCAGAATTTTGTTGTAAAGTCCAATGAATATGCCCATCTACGCCCGAACCATTTAGTGCGCCAACCACAAAATTAGAAGTAGAAACATTAACATCTACAGATGTAGTTGCGTCTAATACAGCTCCGTCAGTAGGTGAAGAAATCGTTAATGTTGGGTCTGTAGATGTTGACGTGCCTATCCATGCTTTGGGATCATAACCCGCTGGAGCGTCTTGTGCCCCTGAACCAAATCCTTGATCATTATCTGTATTCCATTCAGCTTCATTCCACGTAGCTGTTGGACCCGTAACAGATGCTTTACGTTCAGCTCTTCCGTCTTCAAAATTATGTGCATCGTTCGTATTATTAGAACTTACGCCAGGTGTTCCAAAAACATCGATAATGGTACCTGTATTATCTCTTATTCCAATTTTATCGTCACCATTACTGTCAGCAGGGCCTCCAGTCCCTGCAGATATATCAGCTGCTAAACTATAAACTGTTTGAAATGTTGTTCCATTAGCAGCAATAACAGCAAAGTTACCTATAGGTAAAGTCCCTAGAGAAGATAAATCAACAGTATTAGAACTTATAGTTGTATTATCATTTGTATATCGTATTAATTCCCAGTCCGTAAAATCTACAGAAGAAGGTCCAATTACATATAATTCAACATAACGTGCGCCAGCTTCATTATTAGGATCAGTTATTTCTGTAATAATAACTTGTCCAAAAGCAACACTCGTTATTAAAGTAATTATTAAGGTTAAAAAGTAGTTTTTTATCATGTGACAATAATTTAAGCATTAATGCTTAAATATATAAAATAATTATTTGTTTTCATCGTTACAACGCAACTTTAACACCGCAACATATTGGTTATAAGTGAAAAAGCAGAGGAGGTCCTGTTTTAATCTCATAAACCAACTCTCTAATTCACAATCCCTTTACCCAAATAGCCGCGCAAGGTTTCCTTTTTTTATTTTGCTCAATTAATAATATACAGCTGTCCTTTTAAAGTACAAATGTCACTCGATTTTGTAAAGCGACTCTTAGACTGAAAGTACCATTCTATTCCTAGAAGGTTAATTCATTGTTAAGTCTTTAAATCATTGTTAAGGAATCATATTGTTACAATATTTATGCATACTTTTGAACAAAACAAGACAAAATAGAGTCATGAAAAAAAGTGATATAAAGATTTTATTAGTTGATGATGAGCCAGATATCTTAGAGATTGTTGGCTATAATTTAAAAAACGAAGGGTATCAGGTATATACAGCTAAAAATGGCGTAGAGGGCGTTAAAATAGCAAGAAAGGTGGTTCCGCATTTAATCTTATTAGACATAATGATGCCAGAAATGGACGGAATTGAAGCTTGTGAAAAAATCAGAAAAATAAATACGTTAGAAAACGTAATTATTTCGTTTTTAACTGCTCGTGGAGAAGATTATTCTCAAGTTGCTGGTTTTGAGGCTGGAGCAGATGATTATATTACCAAGCCTATAAAACCAAAAGTTTTAGTTAGTAAAATAAAATCTTTATTGAGGCGATTAAAAAACTCAGAAGAGCAAGATACTTCTACTAGAATTGGAGATATTGTAATTAACAGAGAAGAGTATGTTGTTTTTAAGGGTGATCGAAAAATTATATTGCCTAAAAAAGAATTTGAATTATTCTCTTTATTAACCTCTAAGCCTGGTAAAGTTTTTACACGCGAAACTATTTTAGACTCTGTTTGGGGTAATGAAGTTGTTGTAGGAGGAAGAACTATTGATGTACACATTCGTAAGCTAAGAGAAAAAATTGGAGACGATTTCTTTAAAACAATTAAAGGAGTTGGCTACAAATTTGTCTTAGAAGACAGTGATAAATAACGTTATTTGTGAAGTTTAAAAAAACATATTCTTTTGCCTTTATATCGGCAGTATACTTAACGGCATTAGCTGTTGTTATTTCGCTAATCACGTCTTTCTTTTTTGAGCGATTTGGAATAGCAATAACCCTTGTTTCTGTTGTGTTACTTTTTGTGATTTTCTTTTTTATAATTCAATACAGAGTAGAACATTTTATTTATCGCAGAGTTCGAAAAATATATGATGCTGTTTCTCTTCTAGAGATTGAAGATCTACAAAGGCAATCTGTTACTACAGATATGGAAACACTTTCTAAAAGTGTTCAAAAATTTGCGGAAGGAAAACGAATTGAAATTCAAAACCTAACCGAAAGAGATTCTTTTAGACGAGACTTTTTAGGAAACGTAGCGCATGAACTAAAAACGCCATTATTTACGGTTCAAGGGTATATCTTGACCCTGATTGAAGGTGCTTTATATGATAAGGACACCTTAGAGAAATACTTGGACAGAGCTAACAAAGGCGTAGAAAGGTTGGTTGCCATTGTAAAAGATTTAGACATGATTTCTAAATTAGAAACTGATGGCTTAAAAATGAACATGCAGCCTTTTAACATTCTAGAACTGGTTCAAAATGTATTCGATTTATTCGAAATGAGAGCTAAAAAAAGAAACATTACGTTGGTTTTTGATCAAATTTATGAGTTTCCAATTTTTGTGACTGGAGATGCCGAGAGAATAGAACAGGTATTAATCAACCTTGTTGTAAACTCCATTAAATATGGTAAAATTGGAGGAATTACTAAAGTTGGAGTTGATGATTACAATGAAAACAAATTTATTATTAAGGTTTCTGACAATGGTGAAGGTGTAAAACAAGAACATTTATCTCGATTGTTCGAGCGGTTTTATAGAGTAGATCAAAGCAGGTCTAGAGACCAAGGAGGCTCTGGTTTAGGATTGTCAATTGTGAAGCACATTATTGAAGCTCACAACGAAAATATTCTTTTAAAAAGCACGTATGGAGAGGGTTCTGAGTTTTCATTTACCCTCGAAAAAGCGAAGTAGATCCGTGTCTCGTTTTTTACGTGCGCTAATTGCTATAAGTTAAAGTCTTCTTCTATATTAAATCAAATCCAATATCTTTTCTGAAGTTCATTTTATCAAAATGAATGTTTTCTATAGAGGCATACGATGTTTTCAATGCTTCTCCTATGGTATCTCCAAGTGAAGTAATTGCCATAACTCTACCTCCACTTGTAACTATTTTACCCTCAGAAGTAGTGGTTCCTGCATGAAATACAATAGAATCTGTAATTGTATCAATTCCCATCATCTCTTTTCCTTTTTCATATGCTTCAGGATATCCTCCAGAAACTAACATTACTGTTGTTGCTATTTTTGGAGTGATAGAAAAAGATTTTTCGTGCAATGTTTGGGTTGCAACACCTTCAAATAAATCAAATAAATCTGACTCAATTCTTGGAATAACAACCTCTGTTTCTGGATCTCCCATTCTAACGTTATACTCAATAACTTGTGGGTTTCCATCAACATTCATCAACCCAATAAAGATAAATCCTCTATAATCAATTCCGTCTTTTTGTAAACCGTTTACGGTAGGGATTACTACACGTTCTTCAACTTTTTGTAAGAAGTCTTCCGTTGCAAATGGCACAGGAGATATTGCCCCCATTCCGCCAGTATTTAATCCTTTATCTCCTTCTCCAATACGCTTATAGTCTTTTGCTGATGGTAAAATTTTATAACTCTTACCGTCAGTTAACACAAAAACTGACAATTCTATTCCGTCTAAAAATTCTTCAATTACAACTGTAGAAGATGCTTTACCAAATTTTTGGTTAGCAACCATCTCTTCTAATTCTTTTTTCGCTTCTTCTAAAGAATCTAAAATCAAGACTCCTTTTCCAGCGGCTAATCCATCTGCTTTTAAAACATATGGAGGACTTAACGTCTCTAAGAAGGCAAAGCCTTCTGTTAAATTATCTTTCGTAAATGATTGATAACGTGCTGTTGGAATGTTATGCTTTTCCATGAAAATTTTAGAAAAATCCTTACTTCCCTCTAACAGTGCTCCGTCTTTTTTAGGTCCAATTACAGGGATATTTTTCAAGGCATTATCCGCTAAGAAAAAATCATGAACTCCGTCAACTAAAGGCGCTTCAGGACCAACTACAACCATTTCAATATTATTATTTAATACCGTTTCTTTTACAGCGATAAAATCTGTGGGGTTAATACTAACATTCGTTGCAATTTGTGAAGTACCTGCATTTCCAGGAGCAACAAAAAGTTGGTTTACTTTATTACTTTGAGATAGTTTTAATGCAAAAGCGTGTTCTCTTCCTCCAGAACCTAAAATAAGAATATTCATTATGGTGTGTTGTGTTGTTGTTTAAGGGTGCAAATATACGTTGTAAAATTCTTTTTCTTACTTAAAAACAGCGTACATTATTTGTTCCATTTTTTGAAATACTTTATTGCTGAAACAATATGATAATATAAAAGTTTGCCTTTTTTAGAAGATCCTTTTCCGTGAATATGAGTTATCTGTTCTTTAGGATAGTACAACAGTTCTTTTCCAGACTGTTTTATTTTTCTACAGATATCTGCATCCTCCATGTATAAAAAATAGCGTTCATCAAATCCTTTTAGGTTGATAAAATCTTGTGTTTTAAACAACATAAAACACCCGTGAATGAAATCTGGAAAAAAAGGTTCTGATACATTTTGATACTGCTTTGAAACCACATAGTTCTTAAAAACCCCTAAACGCCTCCCTAACATTTCTTTAAAAGAGGGGGTTTTTCTACAAATAACCTGAGTATCTCCGTTTGGATACATTACACTTGGAGTAATCAATGATACTTGTGGGTTATTCTCTAATTCTTTTGAAAGGTTTATAATAACGTTAGGCTTAAAGCTAACATCTGGGTTTAGAATTAGATGAAATTGTGAAGTAGATTTTATTTTATTAATAACCAAGTTATGAGCAGCTCCAAAGCCTATGTTTTTTTCGACAAAGAGGTATTCAATTTCTTCTTCTTTAAATTGATCTTTAATAATTCTCTTTGGAGAATTGTCAATTAGGTAGAGCTTTTTAGATACAGGTGTTTTTAAGAAGCTCCTTATTGCCTCCTCTAGCACCTGTATGTTTTCATTATATAAAACAATTGAAGCTGATATTTGAATTTTAGTGCTCAAAATTAGTATGCTTTTTCTTCTCCTTTATAAACATTAAAGACCGTCTGTAAAATAATTTTTATATCTAAAAAAACAGACCAATTTTCTATATAAAATATATCTAGTTTAATTCTATTCTTAATATCCGATTTCTTTTTTATCTCTCCACGGTAACCTCTTACTTGTGCCAAACCGGTTATTCCTGGTTTCATTGTGTGCCTTTCTAGGTAATTATTTACATTTCTCTGATACTCTGTTGACAAACTTTTTAAATGAGGTCTTGGCCCAACAACACTCATGTTTCCTTCGAGGACATTAAAAAATTGCGGCAACTCATCTAAACTTGTTCTACGTAAAAATGACCCAAATTTGGTAACCCTTCTGTCATTTTTTATAGTATGCTTTTGGTCAGAAGCAACATTAATCCTCATTGATCTAAACTTGTAACAAACAAACAACTCCCCATTTAACCCCTCTCTTTTTTGCTTAAAAAAAGCAGCTCCTTTAGATTCTAGCTTTATTAAAACAAAAATTATTGGTGTCAACCATGACATTATAAAAACGAGTGTAAGGAGTGAAAAAATAATATCAAATATTCTTTTTAATATTTTATTTTCTAAATTTTCAAATGGCAACTTATTTACATTTAAGACCAATATTGATTCATCGTAATATTCTGATTTGTAACTCTTACTATACAATTCATTCCCATCTGGCATCAACTTTATTACAACACCATTATTACCAGCAAAAGTTATAATGTTTTTTATTTCTTCTCTATTTAGTTCAGATAAAGAACAATATATCTCATCAATATTATTTTCTAAAACAAATGGATAACAGGCATCAATGCCCCCTTTGTATAATTTATTTTTTACTGTTTTATTTGAAAATAAACCAGATACTAAATAGCCCAAGTCCTTTTTCTCCTGAAACAGTTTTATCATTTTTTTTGCTGCTTCGTCAGAACCAACAACTATTATTTTTTTAAAATTATTCCCTTTTTCTCTATATATTTTTAAGGCATAAATAAAAGCATACTTGAGTACTGTAATTCCTGAAAACATTATTGATAAGATTAATGTTTGATTATTTACAACATCTCCTTCTCTAAAAAGAGAGAAATACGTGAAGAAACCCATAAAAAAAACAAAAAACTGAACAGCTAATAAACTTAAGATTTTAAAAAATTTAGTATGTCTATTCACGTTGTAAAATCCACTAAAAAAAGAAGAGATTACCCAAAAAGTATTGATGTAAATTAAAAAATTCATTCTCAAATACTCATCATCTGAAATATAAAAAACAACACTATTTATTATTAATAAATCTATTAATAACATTAATGGTTTGATAAAATGTGAATAGCGTTTTTCCATTATTAAAATTTAAGGTCAGCGGTGATTTCATTAAATGATTCTTTAAAATTTTCAATTGAAAATTTTAAAGAATGTTCCCTAATTTCATTCGAGTTGAATTTCATTTTCTCAAAATTTAAAATTGCATCATTTAAGCTAGAGGCCGTTTGCTTTTTAAAAAACACCCCTGTTTTGTTTTCAATTACACTATCTAATGCTCCACCTGCTTTAAATGTGATTACTGGTGTTCCACAAACCTGAGCTTCTAAAAGCGCTATGCCAAAATCTTCTTTTCCACAAAAGACAAATGCCTTTGCTTTTTTTAAATATTCTTTAGATTTTTCTGAGAATAAAAACCCTTTAAATTCAATATTTTTTTTTGCTTTTTTCTCTAAGTTATTTTTTAATGAGCCGTCCCCAATAATTACTAATCTCTTTCCGTTTTTATTAAAAGCATCTATCAAAAGATCATACCTTTTATATGGTTCTAAACGACCTACAGAGACATAAAACTCTTCTTTTTCTTCTTGATATTCAAACTCCTTAATGTTAACCGGTGGGTTGATGGTACTAATTTTTCTATTATATTTTTTATGTGCCCAATCTGAAACAAAACTTGAAACAGAAATTATTTTTGTTGGTTTTGCTGACATTTTCACATCAAATCTCTGGAGAGATGGAATTATAAATGAAGCGATTTTCTTTATACCTTTAAAATATAATTTTTTTTCTTCCCAAACATATTTTAAATTTCTTGCTACTAAATAAGAAATATGATTGCTGTTTTTAGGGAAGTCGATGCCTTTAACGACTGAATGAGTAACGCTTATAATTAAAGCTTCTTCCTCCTTCACTTTTAATTGGTTAAGAAACATTGGAAAAAGAGGCAATGCTAATCTAAAGTGTTTCCCAAAAATACTCAAAGAGGAAGTTTCTACGGTAACAGTATTGTTTTCCCCAAAGATTCTTTCAAAATTATCTGTCGGCATAATATTTATAAGAGTATATACTTTCTCAAAATTATACTCCTCATGTAAATACTTTACCACTTGCTCTGAGCCAGCGTAATCATCTAGCCAATCCATTACCAAAACAGCTTTCCTCTTTTTCATTTTTTTAGCTTTTTAGCAGTGTGTGTGTTTAAGAATAATGGTATGAAAACACCGACTAAATACACCCCTATTTGTCTATGAAATAAATTTTCAGCAATTAAAAAAAGCACAAAACCAACTAAGACAAATAGGCTGGTAAAATTAAATCTACATAAATAAAAAGAATAACCCAAAATTAATAAGAATAAAGTTATTCCAATAATCCCTCCTTGTAAGAAAAAATCAAAAAATTGATTATGCGTATTAAATTTAGTCTTTAAATAATACTCCTTTTTTGACACATTTTGTATAGAACTCTTATAGCAATTATTCAAATCTGATTGAATCCTTTTCTGATCATTATACCCTGTTAGATAATTAAAATGGGGGCTCTTAATCAGTTTTAAAAAACAGCTCCAAATAACAACTCTTGGCTCTTGGTTTGATATCACTTTAATCGTATTCGTATATGTGTTTTGTATATGAAATCTTTTTTTTAGATTTTTATTGTTCACCGCTAACAATAAAACAACACCTATAAAAACACCTATTATTGGTGTTAATTTTTTATTATAAATTTTAATTCTACGTAATACGATAACAAGTACATACACAAATACAAGTCCAAGCGCTAGTCTTGCAACAATTAAATAAATAAAACCAACGAAAAGAGTGATTGCTATTTTATAAAGCGTTCGCTCTTTTAGGCCTTTTGCTCCATTAATTAAATCTGCACTACACATGATGCCTAAAAAACAAATAAACCCAAAGTACGGCCTGTGAATAATTAGCAATTCGGAGGCTAAGGATGAGTTTCCTAAAGGAATAGAGTTGTTTTTTAAATAATAAAGAACAATTTGTGCAGTCGTAAATATTACCGCAGATATAACCCCTAAAACAAAGCCTTTTTTTACGAGGCCTGTATCTTTAATGTTAAAGGCAAGGATGCTAATTGCTACAAATGCAATTAAATGCTTATGCATAAAAAAGTTTTCTACGAAGCCTTTATTAAAAAGGGCTTTTAGAATAATAAATCCCGCAAAAAACAGTACTAATTTAATATATATGTTTGTTTTTTCTTTATTTCTATTAACAAGAAACGTTAGAAAAGCGAACACTAAAAAAATATTAGGTAAGGCAAGAGATAAGGGTATGGTAAATGCTAATACAGCAAATAACACATCAAAGGCATTTGTTTCTTTTTTCACTATTAAAAACTTCATTTAATCACCCTTTTTAAATAAATTAATACTTTTAATGGTGTAGCATATAGCACTATACTTCTGATTAATCCATAAATAGGGTACACTCCAAAATAAAAATACTTTACAATTATTCTTATTCTATTTTTTGCTTGAATCTTTCTTTGAAGAAATGAAATTCCGTCTGGATTTAACTCACAATTAACCAAGCTGCTATTTATGTTTGCTACTTTATATTCTTGAATTATTTTAAAGAAAAAAGCAAAATCTTCTGCTGCTTTATATTCGATCGGATACAAACCAATGGTATTTAAAATTTCATTTCGAAACATAATCGTTGGGTGAATGTGCATCGCATTTATGTACATTTTCTTTTTAATATCAGCATCATTTTTAGGCGTTTTTAGATGGTAAAGAATCTTTCCTTTTTTATCCGTAAAATTAACATCAGAGCCTACTAAAACAATTTCTTTATGAGTTTCTAAAAATACTTCTTGGGTTTTAAATCTATTAAAAACACAGGTGTCTCCACAATCTAATCTGGCTGTAAATTCGTAGCCTTTTTCTAAAATAATTTTCAACCCTCTATTTAAAGCGTGTTCAATTCCTTCATTTACTTCTAAATAGTCTATGAAAACAACTCCGTTTGCTTTAAAACTGCTGTAGATCTCATCTTCTTCAATCTTATCAATACTCCCATCATCAACTATTAAAACATCAATATTCTCCTCATTTCCAATTGAAGAAATTGATTTTATCAATCCCTCTATATTATTGTAATGTGGGATTAATACGATTCCTCTATTCATCGATTCTTTTTTCATTTAATTGAGCAATTAATAGGGATAAGCAAATCCAAAAACCATACATTCTAAAACTATCAAATTGTAACCAATTTATTATAAAACCTATAAATGAAACGAATAAAACTATGGATATTGTCTTTTCGTTATAAAATCTTCTCTTTATGCTTATTGTACTTTGATAAAGGATTAATAGTAATAATGTAGTAAATATGCCAAAACCTATAATACCTGTTTCTGCCAAAAGCCTTGTATACATATTATACCCCGGCGGAAATGATTTAATCTTATCATTTAAATAAAAGAGTTTAAATTCATAATTATTAGTCGTTGCCCATTCCGGATATCTATTTCTTGCGTGATATGCTTGTTGCCCAAAACCAACGCCAAATATCGGGTTTTCTGAAAAAATTAATAAGGATGTATATTGAATCCCTAATCTAGATTTATTTGAAATATTCGTTGTTAAGTTCTCTTTAAAATTTAGAGACTCTATTTTCGTTTCAATAGCTTGTGATATTTTCTTTCCATTGAAAATAAACAACATAATTAATAAACAACTACTCAAAATTATGAGCCTATTAATTATCTTTCTTAACCGAACACTTACAGTAAATATTACAGCTATAAATATTACAAACTGAACTAAAACAACAATTAAAGCCGTTCTTGATCCAGAGAAAAAAGTTAACATAAACACCAGTAATGTTGGTATGTATTTTTTCATCCCTTTTGAGGTAATAATATAACTAAACATCCATCCGGCAATTGTAATTAAGTAAATTGCTAAGAAAGGGGGCTCATAAGTTACTGAGCTTATTCTAACTCCTTTAAAATCTAAATAAACATCAATAAAAGGCAAATAATCAAAAAGAAGTATGAAGGGTTTTAATTGAAGTACGTTAAAATAAACGATTAGAGTTTCTATCAACCCATAAAAAACGACTACACCAAATGAATAAAGAGAAGCTCTTCTAATTGCTAAAAACATACTCTTAACGGAATATGAAATAATAATATTATAGGATGTAATAAAAAGTGTTAACGCAATAAACAAAGAAATTAACTGCCTAATGAATCTGCTAAACCCAGAAGTTTCTTTTATATAATTCTGATATATAGATACACTATTGAAAATAACTGAAATGAATATCCAACCAATAAAAAGAATCAAAAACTGTATGAATAAACTCTTTTGGGGAAACTTTATTTTCCCTTTATAGAGGCTATCAATAAAAAAAAGAAAAGAAGATAAAAGAAAGAAGATAATTGCTGCATCTCTTTTATACTCTCCTAAAAAAGAAATGCCTTCGTAAGAGTTAAAAGGAAGGAAAAACACTCCAAGTAAAAACAGAAACTTATAACTATGTTTTATGCTTAATTTCATTTTTATTTTTCATCATCAATTAAATAATATGATAATACTGCCGCTCCTAAATTAATAATCGTTTGTGCTAAGAACGTAGAAATAGCTGCGATAATTGTTCCGTATTGAGAAATGTAAATATAATTTACAATTATATTAATAAACAGTGCTATAATAGACAACAAAAAGAGCCAATTATGTTTTCTGTAAGCAATTAAAAAAGAAAAAGGTAACGATAAATACGTAATAAAAGCACCACACAAAAGTATTGTGGTGTCTTTAAAAGAAGATCGATAATCTGTATAGAAAAAGTGTGTTATTATGTAGTTAAAAGCTACAGCTCCTAAAAACAGTAATACTGAAAATATTAAAACTTTTTTAATATTCTTTTTAAAGAAAAGCGAATACCTTTTTTCTTTTGCTATTTCTAATTGTTTAATGTTTAAAACAGTAAAAATTGGTACCACCAACATTAAAGAGATGCTATAAATTTTTAACGAAAAAGAATATAGTCCTAAGTCTCTTTCTGATAAGTGTTTTTCTACAAAATATAAATCAACAAAAGCAATTATTGGAATTAGAGCGGTGTAAAATATTAAATATTTAGAGCTTTTAAAAAGAGCTTTTAAGGTTTTAACCCTTGCGTTAATATATATTTCTTTCTTTTTTAAAATAAAAGGAACAAGGACCAACATCATAACTAATGATGAAGCGTAGTTCAGCTCTAACAAAAACAGATAGTCGTTGTTGTTCAAAATATAAAAACAAACAACTGTACTTATAAAAATACTAGATTGCCTAAATACATCTACCAAACCATACCTTAAAAACCTTTCATTAACATTTAAAAAAGATTTTAACCCAGCGCTAATAATAAAGCTAAAAGAAAAGAAAAGAAAAATTTGAAACTCAACGGTTATATTAACTGATATCGCAAAATAAAACAGCGGTAAAAGCACAATACTAAAAACAAATATTCCAAGATTATACTTACTGTAATTATTCAACTTATACTCAACAAGATATGCGGATAAAAACGGATCAATTATTACCGAAATAAGATGTAACATGAGTAAGTAATAGCTATAATACCCAAAATCACTAATTGTTAGAAAATTTAATATTACAGCAACGTTTATTAATCCAATAAATTTTACCAATATGTGTGATGAAAATATTTTAGCAATATTTTTAAGCATCTATTCTCTTTTTAAACAATATTGACAATTCATTTGTTCTATTTCCCCAACGATAACTCAAGGACTCCCTTTGATTCTCTTTTTTTGTTAATTCAATTGTATGGTGGAGTTATTATAAATAGAAGTCATTTGGTCTATAAAAGCATCAATTGTATTACATACATAGGAATGTATTCTATCTCTTAAATTATCTAAACGCCTCATACTTTCTTTTGTTGCGACAATTGGTTTTCCAACCACTAAGTAATTCCGAATTTTATTTCTTACTCCTCCACAAACAGTACTTGAAAGTTAAGTGGCTGTGCATACACCTGCTTTGTTTAACCACTCTTTGTGGTTTTCTACACGCCTGGTAAAAAAAACATTTTAAGGGGGTGTTATCAGCTCCTTTTTTCAACTATTTTTTATAGTTGTCTAGATAGCCATTTAACTGCTTCAATAAAAGAAATAACACCATTAACGCAAAACCCAAACCAGCTCCTAAAAATCCATAATTTTCATCAATTCCTTTTATCTCATAACCAATTGGCTGAAAGTTTGAAATGACATTTAATACTTCTGAGTTCTCTGCTCTCTCTGTTGTAATATCCTTTAAATCACTATTAATATCTCTATTGGCTTCAAATACCTCCAACTCTTTGGTTGTTTTCTTGGTTCCGCCCAAATCGATACTTGTCCCTATATTTTGTTTTTTAGACTCCTCTATTAAAACAGTCATGTACACTCTTCTTAAAGAGTCTAATTGAGAAAGGTTTTCTCTAAGTAATGAATCTGTTCTGTTTAAGTTTTCGTTTGTTAATATTTTAACTTTATTAAAAAATTTATTATCTACAACCGAAGAAATAATTACCTCATCTAATTTAGAAAACACATCGTTTTTTGTAGCAACTACATGAATGTTGTGCGTTTTATAATCAAAATCTGTAAACGTGTTTTTAAAGATGGCAAAAGAATAACTTTTAGCAGTAAGTGTATCAACTGATAAAATTAAATCATCATATGAAGTAAGTAAATCCGTTCCGTTTTTTACTGGATAAATTTCGAGTTCTTTTAAACTCGCTGCCTCATATTTACTTATTTTAAAAACTCTAGATAAAGAAGTCGTGTCTTTTTGTTTTACCAAATCGTTATAATAATTTACATTATTATACAATTGTCTAGAACTTTTAAAATTAGGCTGTACCTGTAAATCTGCCCCATAGGTTACATCTTTTGAAAATTCAACAAAAGCACCTATAACTCCTCCAATAGCAATTGCTATTGCTAGTTTTACACAATTGTCTTTTAGAAACAACAGCATTAAAATAAGAAAATGGAAAATTCCCTTAAATATATTTCCTATAAAACGAAATAGGTTAGAAAACCCTTTTCCGATAATAATAAATAACGAACCTAATTCGATTTCTTCTTCTTTAGATTGTGATTCTTTAGTCATAGTTCGCTAATTTGATTAAAATATTTGCTCTAATATTCTTTGAGTAATTGCATATGTTGGTGTTACCCCAGACATTCCTAATCCTCCAGAAGCTAATGTTGCTCCGGTTTCTAAAGGGTTATCTGATGCGTAATATGCATACCGCACTTTTACATTTTCAGAAATATTTCCTCTAATTTTAGAAGCTGCTTGTATTGCTTTTTGATAATGTGCTCCTTCCATTTCTAAACCAATTACATTCCAGGTAGAATCGTGGAAAAACTCTAAAACATCTTTATTTTGAAGAGATGTTCCTAACACAGAGATCATTGCGCCATCAAAAGATTGCACTCCAAACCCTTCTAGGTCTTCTCTAGATAATTCGTTTTTAAAGGGGTAATTGTCTGCCGTTCCTTCAAATATATGTGAAGACGGAATCATAATATCTCCTTTTCCTCCTTCTAAAATCCCTGCTTTTCCCATAATTGAAACCGACTCAACATTTAAGTGTGTTGTTTTGTCATCTTCCTTATATGGTTTTAGTAACTCGTCCATCGTTTCATAAGCTTGCTCACCAAAAGCATAATCCATTACAATTAGTACCGGTTTTTCTCCTTGTGAATTCTCTTTGATATAAGACGTTGAATCGAAATTAATTTTTGAAGTATCAATTACCTGAACATTTATGTTTGTTCCAGACGTATCCTTAATATAAATTAAGCCGTTTTTAGAAGCGTAATTTTTAACTTTTACTTGTTGTTCTTTACTATTACTATCGCTTAAAAGTTCAAATAATTTAAACCCATCATTCTTCTTCGCTTCATTTGGGATTGCTCCTGTTGCATAAATAGAATTCATAACACTGTGCATGTTTGCACTTATAATATGAATAGGTCTTTCTAATAAGTTGTTTTCTTTTAGAACCTTTTTGATGTTATTGGCCCAAATTTCTCCATAAATATGTTGTCCTATTTGCTCGTTTAAAACAGAGCTAAATGTAACTACACGTTTTTTGTTTTCTAGTCCTTCATTAATAGCTAATTGACCTAGCCAATAAATTAATTGAAAAAACCTATCTGGATTTTTTTCTGTAGAAAACGTATTATAAATATCACAAACTTCTTGATATGTTCTTCCTAAAATAGTTCCTAAGTGAGCAATTGTTACTTCTCTTTCATCTTTTGTGATTGATTTATCATGCAAAACAATGTCTCTTAAAGTATTCCATTCTCTAATACAGTCGGTTCCTTTATTGATTAATACTTTGTCTTTAATTTTATGCGATTCGATAAATAAGAACGTAAGGTGTGTTAAAATATCATAGATTTCAGATCTTCCACGAGTAATCTCGATATTCATTTGATTTTTATCTATTCTATAACAGTTTCTTCTTCTTTTTGGTGGGATAATTGTCTCAAAATGAGAAGTTTTATATCCTTCATCAGCCGTTAGATTAATGAATTGACATTCTTCAATTCCCTCAGGTAAACGCTCAATAATATAAATTAATCCATTTAACTCTACTTTATCATCTGCTATTGAACCATAAATTTCTGGCCTTAATTGCAGTAATGATTTTCTTAGCGTTTCTCCAGAAATCCCCATTGGCTTGTAAAACCCTCTACTAAATAAATGACGCATAGAAATATATAATCTCTCTATAGCCCCTGTGGATTCTTGTGCTCTTGTTCTTTCTTTCATATAATGATCTCGCTTTTTTAAGTAGTTCAAAGATACTCATTTTAATCTCTTACTTTCTAGTAGATAAAATCTGAGAATACCGCTTCTTATTTTTTAACAATTTTACTGCCTCTTGTACTGTTTTATCAGAAGTTAATTTGTTTTGATATACCCCTTCTTGATAGTAATATTGATCTAAAATAAGTTTTTTTATTTCATTTTTAAGAAACTCTTTGTTCTCAAATAAAATATTTATTTTTTGTGTTTTCAAGACCTTTAACACACTCAAATACTCTTTATGTATCTTTTTGTTTTGAGTAGTATTTAAGGTTTCATATGCCTTTTTAAAAGAAGCTTCTTGCTTTGTTAAAAAGGACGTATCGGTTTTTAAAAACTCTTGAAATTGTTTAAAATCTGCATCTAAAAACCTGAATGCTGCTGCAGACTTTATAGTTGCGTTGTTGTTTCTGTAATCAACAGCAAAATTAAAAAGTGCATTAGAATTTAAAAGTGTTTTTGTTTCTTCTGTTAAGACTTCTGTATCTGTAGTTATGTCTGGTATTATTCCGCCACCATCAAATACTTTTCTTCCATTTTGAGTTCTAAACTCATTAATTCCACCATCAGAAAACTTAGGAACATGTCCTGTTTTAACATCTCTATTTGCATAATCTAATTCTTGAATACATCTACCACTTGGTGTGTAGTATTTTGATATTGTTACCTTTAGTTGTGTGCCGTAGCTCAACGTTCTATACCGCTGAACCAACCCTTTTCCAAAAGAACGTTTTCCTATTACAACGGCTCTATCATAATCTTGTAAGGCTCCTGTAACAATTTCTGAAGCTGAGGCTGAGCCTCCATTTATCAATACCACAATCGGTATGTCTAAATCCAATGGTTTTTTTCTAGACAAATACGTATTACTCCATTTTTTAACTTTGGCTTTTGTAGTCGTAATTACCTTTCCTTTTGGTAAAAAAAAGTTAGAAATATCTACGGCTTCTCCTAGTAATCCTCCCGGGTTTGATCTTAAATCTAAAATTAAATTTGTGATCCCTTCTTCTTTTAAGTTTTCAAACGCTTTTTTCACTTCTGATGCTGCTTTTGCGTTGAACACCGTTAATACAATATAACCCGTTTCATTGTTTATTTTTTTATAAAAAGGAACCGGGTTTATTGCTATTTTTTCTCTTTTTAAATCAAATTGAATGCGCTTTCCTTGTCGATTTACTTCTATAGAAATATTGCTATCTGGAACTCCTAATAACAAGCCAGAAATCTCTTCTCTTTCTAATTCTTGTAAATTCTGATTGTCAATTTTTGTGATAATATCTCCAGGCCTTAAACCTGCTTTATCGGCTGCATACCCTTTATAGACGTTGACAATTAAAGGGGTATTGTTTGTGTAATTTATAGCTCCTCCAATTCCGCCATATTCTCCTTCTCTTCTTATTTTAGCGGTTTCAACATCTTGCTCGTTATAGTACTTTGTATACGGGTCTAACTCTTTTAATGTGTTTTTTAATGCCCGTGTAGTGAACTCAGCTGGGTTAATTTCATTTACATAATACATATTCAATTCCTTGAATAATCTTGTGTAAATTTCTATCTGCTTTGCTACTTCAAAAAATTTAGATTGAAATGAATACGAAACAAAAACGAGTCCTACAATAAGTATAAGAATCCATTTATTTTTGCTGTTTTTTTTCAATTTTATTGCTTTATTTTTTCAATGAATGCGGTTAAAAGTTTTTCCATTTTAACGGCTATCTCTGCATAAGTAAATTCTTCTTTACCAATATAAGAAATCATAAACACATACGGTTTATCAATTGAATTGTAAACCTCCTGTTTTTGTTTTCTATACGTTTCTCTAAGTAGCCGTTTAATGCGATTTCTACTTACTGCTTTTTTAAAATTTCTCTTTGGAACAGAAACTCCAACTTGAGCTGGGTAATTAGAACCGTGTTCTTCCTGAATATACACCATTCTTAAAGGAAAGCTCTTTACAGAATTCCCTTCTTTGTATAATTTACCTATTAAGGTTTTGCTTTTTAAACGTTCTTGTTTACCTAAAGTTTGCTTCATTATTACAAATTTACATAATTAGACTTGCTTTTAAATAAAAATCTACTCGATTCTTGCCAATGGTCTGGTTAAACAAGTTGGGCCTCCACCTCCTTTTACACTAATTTCATTTCCTAAATATGTAGTTACTTTACAGCCAGCTGCTTCTAGTAATTTTTTGGTTTTTGGATTGCCCGCAACCATCACACAATTTCTTGGAGATATTGCCAGCACATTACATCCCATAGAATCAAATTCCTCTTCTGGAACCTCTATCAGATTAAACCCTCTTTCTAACAATTCGTTTCTAAATCTAATTGGCATTAATGGCGAATATACAACTGCTAAATCGCTGTCAACCGGACTTAAAATCGACATTAAATGAAACACATCTTCTTGCCCTTTATAATGCGGTAAATCTGCAACGATAACAGAAACACCGTTGGGCTCAAGTAATTTTTTTAGTTGTTTTATCCCTTCATCATTGGTTCTATACGTGCGGCCAACTGCCAAGGTTTTATCATCTAACCAAGCGACATCCCCTCCTTCTAAAGTTCCTGGAGATGTAATCACTCCTAAAACAGGAATGTTTTGTTTCTGATATTCCTCTAGTTGCGCTTCGGGTTCATTCCTTCTTCCTTCTTTACCCATATTGCAAATAACCACACCAAAGTCTGTTGCTATGGATGCATCTCTGCAATAAATAGCATCCATTTTTACATTTTCATTTGAAGGAAAATGATGAACCTTAATTGTATTGTTTTTAAAAATCGCTTCGAAATTTTCATATTCTTTAAGCGCTAAACTAAAATCTGGTTTAGATAAATAGTTCAATGCTAACCATTGGTTTTCTAATACATTATCCGATTGAAAAGCGTCCTTTGCAGTCTTAATATATACTGAATCCAGTTTTAAGTATTCTGAATGATGTGTTGTTTTCATATTATTTCTCTCGTTTGTTCCATTGCATGATTGCGTAAAACGGAATTCCAAGCAATAATAATAAAAATCCGTAAAAGACAACATCAGATCCAGAGCCATAAATTGTCCAAAGTGAATATGAGAACCCTAAACCCCCTAAAACAAAGGTCTTAAAGAACTTATTTAAATGTAATTTCTTTTCAATTAACACAATAACATAAGATGCCGAAACAAATAAATAAGGAACAAGACATACTAGTACTGTTAAATTAACAATGAACTCAAATTGATCTATAAGACCATCACTCATCCCTATTAATAAAATTATAGACGTCAAAACACTTCCTATAATTAACCCTAAATATGGAACGCCGTGTTTGTTTTCTTTTTTAAATATTCGTGGAAACATTTTGTCTTTTGCCGCTGCCAGAGGAAGCTGCCCTACCATTAACGTCCAGCCATTTAATGCTCCAATTGCCGCTATCACTGCTCCTGCGGCCACAAAATAACCGGCATATGTACCGCCGATAATTTCTGCTGCTTCTGCAAAAGGTGCGGCTGAGTTTTGTAATTCATCCGTGGGTACTATTCCAAATAAAACAATGGTTCCTAAAATATATACTAACGTTGAAATTATGGTTCCCAACATCGTTGCTTTTGGCACCGTTTTTTCTGGGTTTTCAATATTTTCAGCAGGAATTGTTGCTGATTCTATTCCTAAAAAAGCATATAATGTTAATGCAGCAACCACAGGAATTGTTGCAAAATGACTTTCGCCCGTTAAATTAAAACTTGGAAAATTATCAAAATCAAAAAAGAACACTCCTATTATGATAATGAAAATCAAAGGCACTAGTTTTAAAACGGTTGTTATTACCTGAATTCTACCTGATTCTTTAATTCCTTTTGTATTGATCCATGTAAAAAGCCAAATAAAAGACAACCCCACAAATACGGATATAGTTGGGTTTGAATTTAAAGCCGGAAAAAAAACACTTAACCCTCCAATAATTGCGATCGCCAATCCTGCATTAGTTACCCAAATAGAAATCCAATATCCCCAAGCAACTAAAAAGCCAATAAAATCTCCAAATCCTGCTTTAGAATACGTGTAAGGACCGCCACTTTTATTTACTATAATTTTACTAAAATTACTAAAAATAGTTGCCAATATTAATGCCCCTGTTGCAGTAAATAACCAGCCTAATAAACTTATGCTTCCATATTTAGCAAGTGTTGCTGGTAATAGAAAAATCCCTGCACCTATCATATTTCCAACAACTAATGAAGTTGTTGTTAACAGGCCAATTTTTTTTTGATTCGGTTTCATAATAATTGTGTATTTTTAGAAAAAATATTTTGAAAGATACAATAAATACGCAAACTGACTATGAAATATAATATCCACTCAGACATTAAAAAAGCAGAGACATTACCCGCTACTTTTTATAAAGACAGTGCTGTTTTTGAAGCGACAAAAGAAAAGGTTTTTTTAAATTCTTGGCAATGGATTGGTGATGAAGATCTAGTTCCTTTTCCGCAATCTATTCATCCATTTGTGTTGTTAGATGGATATTTAACCGAGCCTTTGGTATTGACAAAAAACAAAGAAAATGAAATCAATTGTTTAACAAATGTCTGTACCCATAGAGGGAATTTGGTTGCCTTAAACCCTGGTAAATCAAGGAAATTAACGTGTTTTTATCACGGAAGAAGATTCAATTTAAATGGCGAATTTGAACACATGCCAGAATTTGAACAGACAGAAGACTTTCCAAGACCGTGTGATAACCTTCACAAATTCCCAACAATAAAATGGGGTAAGTTCTTATTTGCTGGTTTAAACCCTGCGTTTGATTTTCAGCAAGTAATTGACAAGATGAATGAACGCGTAGGTTTTTTACCTCTAGAGGAGTTTTCTTTAGATACTTCTTTATCAAAAGAGTATTTAGTCCATGCAAATTGGGCGTTGTATTGCGATAATTATTTAGAAGGGTTTCATGTTCCTTTTGTACATCCAGATTTGAATGACGTACTAGATTATGGGAGTTATAAAACAGAAGTATACGACTATTGCAATTTACAAATTGGGTATACAAATGATGCTACTGATGTTTTTGATCTTCCAGAAAATCATATAGATTATGGTAAAAACGTAGCTGCTTATTACTATTGGGTTTTCCCTAACATGATGTTTAACTTCTATCCTTGGGGATTGTCTGTAAATATTGTAAAACCTTTAGATTTGAATAGAACAAAGGTTTCTTTCATTTCTTATGTGTATGATCCAACAAAACTAAATCAAGGGGCAGCGGGTGATATCGACAAGGTACAACGAGAAGATGAGTTTGTTGTAGAGCATGTTCAAAAAGGGGTGAAATCTTCTTTTTACAAGGCGGGAAGATTCTCTCCTACCAGAGAACAAGGTGTGCATCATTTTCATAGATTACTCGCAGAATTTTTAAACAAATAATAATCATTTTAATAGCATCCTTTTTCACTTGTATTCTTTAAATTTGATGCACTTATAAAAATCACACATAATGAAACCAGATTTATTTCAAGCTCCAGATTATTATCAATTAGATGATTTATTAACTGAAGAACACAAATTAGTTAGAGACGCATCTAGAGAATGGGTAAAAAGAGAAGTATCTCCAATTATTGAAGAATATGCTCAAAAAGCAGAATTCCCAAAGCAAATTATAAATGGTTTGGCAGAAATTGGTGCTTTTGGACCGTACATTCCAGAAGAATATGGAGGTGCAGGGTTGGATCAAATATCTTATGGTTTAATTATGCAAGAAATTGAACGTGGAGATTCTGGAGTAAGATCTACAGCTTCTGTACAATCTTCTTTAGTAATGTATCCTATTTGGAAATATGGAAATGAGGCGCAACGAAAAAAATACTTACCAAAATTAGCTTCTGGTGAATGGATTGGATGTTTTGGATTAACAGAACCTAATCATGGCTCTAATCCTAGCGGAATGGAAACCAAGTTTAAAGACATGGGAGATCATTATTTGTTAAACGGAGCAAAAATGTGGATTTCTAATGCGCCTTTTGCACAAATTGCAGTGGTTTGGGCTAAAGATGAAACAGGTAGAATTCACGGGTTAATTGTTGAACGTGGAATGGAGGGTTTTTCAACTCCAGAAACACATAATAAATGGTCTTTAAGAGCCTCTTCTACTGGAGAGTTGATTTTTGACAATGTAAAAATCCCTAAAGAAAACTTATTACCAAACAAATCTGGATTAGGAGCACCGTTAGGTTGTTTAGATTCGGCTCGTTACGGAATCGCTTGGGGAGCAATTGGTGCTGCAATGGACTGTTATGATACTGCTTTAAGATATTCCAAAGAACGTATTCAATTCGGAAAACCAATTGGACAATTTCAATTGCAACAAAAGAAATTAGCTGAAATGATTACTGAAATTACCAAAGCGCAATTATTAACTTGGCGTTTGGGTGTTTTACGTAATGAAGACAGAGCAACTTCTGCTCAAATTTCTATGGCGAAAAGAAATAATGTAGACATGGCAATTACTATTGCTAGAGAAGCAAGACAAATGTTAGGTGGAATGGGAATTACTGGTGAATATTCTATTATGCGTCATTCTATGAACTTAGAAAGTGTAATTACTTATGAAGGAACACACGATATTCATTTATTAATAACTGGATTTGATATTACAGGTTTAAGCGCTTTTAAATAGCCTTAGACCGCTTTTAGTTTCTCTCTTTTAAGTGAGAATTTAAAAAGCTTTTTGTAAAATAATAAAAAGGGCATCACGTATAGTTGATGCCCTTTTTTATGCTTATTCTAAATAGCGCTATTAATCAATTGCCCACTTAATTGCAGCAATTGTAATTCAATTAATTTAGCATCAAACTTGGCGTTAATCAAAGCCGTTTTTGTATTAATTAAATTAACTTGAGCTTGTCTAAATTCGATAGAAGTAACCTGACCTAGTTTATACTTTTCTCCTGTTCTATTAAAATTATTCTGACTAGTTTGTATGTTTTGTTCTTGTGCTTTTAGGATAAACAAACTGTTCTGATAACTATCCCAAGTGCTCTTAAGGGTGTTGGTAACTGTTTCTTTTTGCTGTTGCTGTGCAATTTTTTGCGTTTCTAAAGCGATTTTAGAATTTGCCACTCTCGTTTTAGTGCTTCCACCATCAAAAATATTCCAAGATAAATTTAAACCTGCATTCATACCGTTAGATTGTGATTGTGCAAAAAATGATGTTGCTGGGTTTGTACTTTTATTCCATCCATATGATGTTGTTAATGATACTTTGGGTAAAAAGCTTGCCTTATTTATTTTAATATTAAACGCACTTATTGCAATATTTTTTTTGTTTTTCTTTAACAAAGTGTTGTTTGATTTTGCCAATTCCAATAACTCAGAGAATTCTAATAACCTATTAAAATTCACTACTGTTTCTACCTCAAAATCTTGTTGCTTGGCAACCCCTAAAACAATGTTTAAACTTCTTTTAGCATTTGAATACTGTTGTCTCGTATTTAGTAAAGAAACACTATCGTTATTAACATCAACTTGAGCATTTAACAATGCTATTTTGGTAGATTGTCCATATTCATATTGATATTCCGCTCTTTTTAACCGTTGTTTAGAAATGGTAAGTGCCTCTTGTAAGCTGTTTGTGTTTTCAGACAATCTTGCAATTTGAAAATACACTGTAAACAACTGTAAATAGGTGTTTTCTATTGTTTCTCTTACTTGTAATTGTGAAAGATTATAGGTTTCTTTTAATTGCTGATAATTGTATTTTCTTCCCAATCCATCAAAAAGAGTATATTTTAAATTTACCGATGCATTATAACTTTTTGTTACTGCCCCATTAACGATTGTTGCTGCGCCACTTTGAGCCGTAATATCTTGATTATTATTGCTGTAATTTGCTCCTGTAGATGCCGAAACAGACGGTAGGTATCTTGAGTTATAAATACCTGAATTGTTTTTAGCAACCTCTACATTGTTATACGCAATTTTAATTCCGTAGTTATTTTCTAAAGCAATTTTAATCGCCTCTTTTTTCGTTAAAATTGTTTGCGCCCCAAGTTGAAACGTTGCGAAAACAGCTATAAAAAGTATGTGTATTTTACTATTCTTCATCACTATCAAAATTAGATTCTATAATTGCTCTTTCTACTTCTTCTTTGGTCACTTTATTTCCTGTTTTTAGCCATTTAATAAGCACTTTACTGCTATTAGATACCGATATCAATAATGGCAACATAACCAAAGTTAAAACTGTTGCAATTGCGATTCCGTAAGAAATAGAAATCGCCATCGGAATTAAAAATTGTGCTTGCCTACTTGTTTCTAACATTAATGGTGCTAAACCTGCAATTGTGGTTAATGAGGTTAAGAAAATCGCTCTAAAACGAGATTTACCCGCCTGTATTAGGGCCTCATCGAACTCCATTCCTTCTTTTAGATAACTGTTGAATTTCCCAATCAAAACCAAGCCATCATTTACCATAATTCCTATTAATGCTATGATTCCTAACCACGAAAGAATATTAATTGAAAACCCGTGTATATAATGTCCCCAGACAACTCCAATCATACTAAAAGGAATCATTATAAGTAATAAAATGGGTTGACTATACGATCTAAATGTAAACGCAATAGTCATATATATTAAGATTAAAATAATTGGCCCAACAAGTTTTAATGAATCAATTGTTTTTTTAGCTTCTCTATTTTGGCCTTCGTACAGTGGAGAAACTGTTGGGTATTTAGAAATAATTTCTGGCATTACTCTTACTTTAATATCCTCTAGAATATCTGTAGCGCTTTCTCCCGGAGTTTTCAAATCTGCAGTAACCTGAATTTCTCTTTTCCCTGTTAAATGATTAATTGCTACTTCTCCTCTTTCAATAGTATACGTTGCAATTTCAGAAAAGGGAATCCGATCTCCAGTTGGAGCAATAATTCGCATATCGTCTAAATCTTTAATAGAAGACCTATTCTCTTTTTCATATCGAACCCAAACTTTTATTTCATCTTGTCCTCTTTGAAAACGTTGCGCCTGAAAACCAAAGAAGCCATATCTAACTTGAGACATAACCGTTTGTAGGTTTAACCCCAATACATACGCTTTGTCTTTTAGTTTTATGTTTACTTCTTTAATCCCCGACGGATCATTATCTGATATATCTTTTAGCAAAGAATTGCCTTCTAGCTCTCTTTTTAAAGCTGCTTTTGCTGCTTTTAATTCTTTGATATTATTTCCTAAAAGTGAAACTGCAACAGGGCTTCCACCAAAGTTTCCGCCAGAACCAAAAGTGAGACTTTCTGCGCTATAAATCTTTCCGGCTTTTTCTCTAATAGAATTTGTGATTTCTGGAGAAGAAAAACTTCTAGATTCTCCTGGTAATAAGTTTATAGTTAATGTAGCATTTGCTGTTCCTGGACCGACTCTCTTTATTACATTTTGAATAATTTGTTCTCCTGAAGATTGTTTTTTTGTGTACTCAGAATTAACCTGCCAAACTTTTTCTTCTATTGATGAAATAATAGAGTCTGTTACTTTCTCATTCGTTCCTTGAGGCATTTTTAACGTGATCTGAATCCTATCACTCGCAATTGAAGGGAAGAAAGATGTTTTTACAATTCCGCCGCCAACAGCGCCAATACTAAATATAAAGAATGCGATTGATATTCCAAAACCTAGGGTTTTATGTTTCAGAAAAAAGGTTAAAAAAGGTAGATAATAAGTGTCTCGTAACTTCACTAAAAAACCATCTGCTTTCGCATTAATCTTAGTGAAAAATGCATCAATTTTATTTCTCTTTTTCTTATTTCTTGACAATGCTTTAGAATGCGCAATATGAGCAGGAAGAATAATCAGTGCTTCAATTAAAGAAACACTCAATGTTAGTATCACTACTGTAGAAATTTCTCCGAAAAAGTTCCCAATCCTTCCATCTAAAAAGAAGAAGGTAGAAAAGGCTATAATCGTTGTTAAAATTGCTGATACAATTGGAGGGATTACCTCTAAAGTACCATCAATCGCAGCTCTAATTCGTGTTTTCCCTTTGTCGTAATAATGATGATAAATATTTTCCCCAATTACAATACCATCATCAACCAAAATCCCAATAACAATGATCATTCCAAACAGAGAAAGTACATTAATCGTTACTCCTAATTGAGCCGCAAAAACAAACATTCCTAAAAAGGCAACTGGTATCCCAAATGCAACCCAAAGCGCCAATCTAACATTTAAAAATAACGCTAAGAAAAACAGCACTAATAATACTCCTACTAATCCATTTTCTGCTAACAATCTTGTTCTTTGATTTAGCGTAATAGAAGAATCGCTAGAAATGTTTATTGTAACATTATCATGCTGTTGATTAAATTTATCTATGTATTGTTTTACATTATCTGCTGTAGAAATTAAATCTTCGTTATTGGTGTTATTTACCGTAATATTTACCGCAACCTCTCCGTTGTAAAAAATTCTATCTGGGTTTTCTGACCATCGATCTTTAATAATCGCAACATCTTTTAATCGAATAATAGTTCCTGTTCTATCTGTTTTTACAATTATATTTTGAAGTTCAATTCCGTAATAAGACCTATTTCTTGCTCTGATTAAATAATCTTCCTCTTTCGTTTTAATAGTACCACCAGTGATTAAAATATTAGTGCTTCTTACTGCATTCGCAACTTCTGAAAACGATAAATTATAGGCTCTTAATTTGCTTTCTTTTATAGAAATATCTATTTCTTCATCTGGAAAACCAGAAATAGAAACTTGAGATAATCCTTCAATATTTCTAAGGTCATTTTCTACAGTTCTTGCATAATTTTTTAGGGCCTTAAGAGGTAAGTTCTCTCCACTGACTGTAAAATTTATGGTTGGCTGTGTCGTTTCTACTTTCGCAATAACAGGCGGTTCCATTCCGGTAGGGAAAGACGGAACTCTATCTACTGCATTTTTTACATTTGATAAAACGATGTCTATATTCTTTCCTTTTTCTACCTCTACTTTTACACTTGCAGAGTTTTCTCTAGAAACAGAAGTAACTCTTTCTACACCAACAATTCCTTTTAAATTATCTTCTATTTTTAAAACAACTCCTTCTTCTATTTCTGCTGGAGAAGCTCCAGGATATGTAAGATTTATGGTGATTAATTGCGAATCTACCAATGGGAAATAGGAGGATTTCATACTAAAAACTCCGATCAACCCAAAAGCTATAAATGCGAGTATAATAACATTAACTGCAACTGGAAATTTGATAAAATATGTGATTATTTTTTTCATCCCCTTAGTTCTTTTTATTGATTTTCACAATCATTCCATCAAAAGCTCCAGGTAAAGTCTGAGTCAACATTTTACTGTTGTTTTCTACCCCTTTTATAACTACCGTTTCTTTATTAAAAAAGACTGGGTTTACTTTTATCAAGCTTAAAATACTGTCGTTTTTCACGATATAAACACTTGTGTTATTTATCAATAGTTTTCTAGGTATTTCTATTGCATTCGTTTCTGATTTTGCTTTTAAGTTGGCTTCTAAATACATTCCTTCTTTTAGGTTTTTGCCTTTAACCTCAATAAATGTTTTTATGGTTTGTGAGGTCAAATCAACCTTACTATTTACGCGTACTATTTTACCTGTATAATTTGTGGTTTTATCTAAGTTTGATAATGAAACCATATTTCCAACTTTTAACAAATCTGAATACGATGCATTTACAGATACTTCAATTTCAAAGACTGTTGGGTCTATAAATTCTCCCAATTTTTGACCCACTCTTACCAAGGTTCCTGTGGTAACCAACCCTTCTGTTAATATTCCGCTATACGGTGCTTTTATTTCGTACTTCCTTAGTTTAACTTCTAAGTTTTTAACCACATAATAGCTGGTAATAATTCCTCTTCCCGATACAAAATACTTTTCTTTATCTGAAGAGAATTTTGGTAAATCAGGGGTGGTTTTATTAAAGTCAAAATTTTGTAAATACCCTTCCCATTTAGAGTACTCTTTTGGGTAATCTAGTCGAATATCTGGAATTATAGCTGTGATTAAATTAAAAAGAGTGCTTTTTTGAGATTGCAAACTAGCCATAAACTCCTCTTTGTTTACACGTAATAAAGTTTCTCCTTTCGTATAACTCGTACCTGCTTTAAAAGCTTTTGTTGTTTGCAAAACTCCTTGTACTTCAGAAAATATCTCTATTCTGTTTTTTGCTAATAAATTCCCGGTGGCACTTATTATCACAGAAATGTTCTTGTTTTGAATCGCTGAAACAAAAACTGTTTTTACGATTTTATTAAATACTGGTTTCGGTTTTTGTTTATTAGCAATCATGCTTTTTGCAAGCATTATTGCAACAACAATTAATAATACACCTAATACTGATAGTATAATTTTTCTCATTTTTAATAATTATATATGTTCTATTTCTGAACCAAAGTTTGATTGAATTTTTTGTAATGTTTTTATCATTTCTTGCTTTTCTGTTGCAGAAATGTTTTGCTCTATCCTATTAATTAACTGCTTAATAACGGGTCTTGTTTTTAAAAAAATAGCGGTCCCTGTTTTTGTAATATAGACTCGTTTTATTCTTTTGTCTAAAACGTCTTGTTCTCTTACAATGTATTTTTTAGCCTCCATTTTAGAAAGCAACCGCGTAAGAGATGATTTATTCCTTAGGGTTAAAAAAGCCAATTCGTTTTGATTCAAACCGTCTTTAAATGATAGTTTTTTTAAAACTATCATTTGTTCTTTTGTTAAATCTAAATTTGCTTCATTAAAAGATTCTTGTGCAAAAAAGTCTAAAAGTTTTACGGTTTTACCTAGCCAAGGGCCTATTGAGTTTTCAAAATCTATAAAATGTTCTTCTGATTTCATTTTGTAAATATACTGCAATATTCTTAATTAGTTGCATATGCAACTAATTAAATTAAGTTAGAGGTTTAAAACACGTCAAAGCCTTAGAAAAAATCCTAAGGCTTGTAAAAATATAAGTACCTGTTTTTATTCTTTCTTTTTATCAGTAGACATTAATAGCACAACCGTCACAACTAAGCCTACACAAACCAACGCAAAGACACCAATCATAATGGTTCCATTGGTCCAGGAAACTAAAGGTAAATTAAGTCTAAACATATCGTTCTATTTTTAAGCAAAATTATAAAGTATCTAGGATGTAAAATATGATATTTATCAATTTTTGAGTTTAAATGTTTTTTCTAATAAACACCCTTTTGTTATTAACTATTATAGTAAAATTATCAAGTCACTAAATTTATATTACGTGCTTTCTTTTTTTTACTAATGATCCAAGTAAATTGGGAACAAAGGATTAAACGTAAAATCATAAATTAACGATGTTTCTATGTTCTTCACATAATCTTTTGTTACGTGATCCATAACAAAATCTCTTAAGTGGTTCTTATACTATTACAGAAAAACTATCTTTAGTGGTTGGAGCAAATAATTTATTTGATATCTTCCCAAGCGTACAATCATCTAAGAATAGTTGTTTTAGAGTATTTAAAGATGCCTCTGTTCAAATGGGAACAACGGGAGCCTTTTATTTTGCTAGATTAAATTACAAGTTCTAGATAATTTCTAATAACAATCAATGGAAATAGCCAAATATTGAGCCTCTATATTTTTTGTTTATAATAGTTTTTTAAATTAATGAAAGTGAAACATAAAATAGGTTGGAAGACGGCAGCAGCTTTGGTTATTTCCAATATGATTGGCACAGGCGTATTTACAAGTCTTGGGTATCAATTAACTGATATTCAAAATACTTTTAGTATTGTTTTAATCTGGGCATTAGGTGGGTTATTTGCCTTAATCGGTGCATTTACGTATGCTGAGTTAGGAACCAATTTTGATGATTCTGGAGGGGATTATGTATTTCTTTCAAAGTTAATACACCCAATAGTAGGTTATGTATATGCTTGGGTCTCTTTAACGGTAGGGTTTACAGCTCCAATAGCCATTTCTGTAATGGCAATGAAGAGCTACCTAAACCCAATCAATCCATCAATATTTAATGAGTGGTTTGGAATTTTTGTTATTCTGATATTAACAGCAATTCATTCTACAAGTATAGGACAAAGCGGAAAATTTCAAAATATTTCTACAGGAATTAAAATTGGGTTTGTTCTCCTTTTAATAACCCTTGGTTTTAGCCTTGTGCCGACTCAAGAAGTAACAGCAATAGATCTTAGTAATTCTTGGAAAGAAGAAATATTCCTCCCTGGTTTTGCAGTTTCGTTGTTATATGTTACTTATGCCTATACTGGCTGGAATTCTGCTGCATATATTGTTGACGAAATACACGACCCCAGAAGAAACCTGCCAAAAGCATTACTTATAGGTACCGCATTGGTAACTGTTCTTTATATTCTTTTGCAAATTGTGTTTTTAAAACATGCATCTGTAGAACAAATGTCGGGAAAAGTAGAGGTAGCGTTTATTGCTTTCAAAAACGTATTAGGTAACGAAGGAGGTAATTGGATTAGCTATTTCATAGCGATACAACTTATAGCAACTATTAGCGGTTACCTGTGGATCGGGTCGAGAATTACTTTTGCTATGGCTAAGGATCATTCTCTCTGGAAAAAAATAGCAGTTAAGAATAAAAATGGAATACCAGTAAGAGCTTTGTGGTTACAGACAGGAATTAGTATTCTATTAACGCTTACGGGTACTTTTGAACAAGTCCTTTTATATGCAAGCTTTGTGTTGCAGTTAATGGGAACCTTAACCGTCGCTTCTATATTTTGGCTCAAAGGAAGAAAGGGGGCTTATAAAAGCCCTTTCAAACCTTTTCTTCAAATAGCTTTTATCCTTTTTAGTTTATGGGTATTGGGTTATATGTTGGTTGAAAAACCAAAAGAAAGCGCTATCGGATTGCTCTTTGTATTATCGGGGATAGTAACCTATTTCTTTTCAAACAAAACAAAGGAGGGACAATAAATAGACTTGATAAAAGAAAATTAATTTCTTTAGATTTCATAGTCCAAAAATAGTTGAGGTTATTTAAACTATCTGTTTGATTAATAAAAAGAAGCCGCAAAATGCGGCTTCTTTTTATTTGATTTTAAACATCAATATTTAACGAATACTACAACTATTTCCCTCTTCTTTTACACCTAATTTGTGTAAAATTTTTTCCATTAAACACCATTGTGTAAAAGCAGATTGAATTAAGTTAACACCTACAAACCCTGTAAACCATAACCAATTTTGATTTACATAAATACTAAGCACAACACTTAATAGTACAAATGTTCCTGCAATTACTCTAATATATCTATTTATCATTTTTAATGAATTTTAAGGTTATCTGTAATTTTTTCTCTCAATCATATAGTATACTAATGGCACTACCAATAAAGTCAATACTGTTGAAACGATTGTTCCTCCCATTAATGAAATTGCTAACCCTTGAAAAATCGGATCAAATAGAATAACAAAAGCCCCAATAACTACTGTTCCAGCAGTTAATAAAATAGGGGTTGTTCTTACTGCTCCTGCTTCTATAACTGCTTGTTTTAACGGAATTCCTTCTTCTAATCTAAGGTTTACAAAATCAATTAATAATACCGAGTTTCTAACCATTATTCCCGCTAAAGCAATCATTCCAATAAAAGATGTTGCTGTAAAATAAGCGCCCATAAACCAGTGTCCAAGAACAATTCCAATCATTGATAACGGAATGGCAACCATCATTACAAAAGGCGCTTTAAAATTCTCAAACCAACCAACAATTAATATATATATGATCACAATTGCTCCTAAAAAAGCCATTCCTAAATCTTTAAAAACTTCTAAAGTAATTTGCCATTCTCCATCCCATTTTACAGTATAATCATCTTCTAATTCGGGTTGATTTAAATACAATTCATTTAATTTATAGCCTTGAGGCATTTCGATTTCTTTTAATTTTTTATCAATTCCTAAAATAACATACGCAGGGCTTTCTAATTCGCCCGCCATATCTGCCAAAACATACACGACTCTTTTTTGGTTTTTTCTGTAAATACTTTTTGGTGCTATTTTGTTAGAAATAGTAATTAAATCAATAATCGGCACCATCTTTCCTTGTTGAGATTTTACTTTTAACTGCGCAATTTCATGAATTGTAGTTTTCTCTGACTCATCTAATGTTAATACCAATCCTATTTGACTTGATGCTTCTTCATCATATAAATTAGCAATTGGTTTGTTAGACAGCGCCAAGTACAATGTTTGTGTAATTTGTTGTGGTGTTACACCGTATAACATTGCTTTTTCTTTGTTGATTATAAAGTCATATTCAACTTGATCTTCTTCTACCATCCAATCTACATCAACTACATCATCAGTGTTCTCTAAAATATTCTTTATTTCTTTTCCTATTTTTATTTGTTGCTCATAATCTGGTCCATAAATTTCTGCAACAATTGTTGATAAAACAGGAGGCCCTGGGGGAACTTCAACAATTTTTATATTCGCATTGTATTTCTTTGCAATTTTCTGAATTTCAGGTCTAAATAAGCTTGCTATTTCATGACTTTGAGTTGTTCTATTATGTTTGTCAACTAAATTTACCTGAATATCTGCCATATTACTACCGCCGCGTAAATCATAATGACGAACTAATCCATTAAAAGTAATTGGCGCAGAAGTACCAACATAACTCTGATAGTTTACTACTTCTTTACGTGTGGTAATAAACTGAGTAACTTCTTTAGTAACAACAGCTGTTCTTTCTAAAGTTGTTCCTTCTGGCATGTCAATAACAATCTGAAATTCATTTTTATTATCAAAAGGCAACATTTTTACCGCTACAGATTTTGTGAAAAACAAACTCATAGATCCAATCAATAATAAAAGTGTTATCCCTAAAAATAGATTTCTCTTCAATTTATTATCAATCAAAGGTTTTTCTAATTTTTCATAAACCTTATAAATCATGGTTTCAGATAAAGGCTTATTTACTTCCTTTTTCTTATCCCCTTCTTTTTCTCTTAAAAAAATCACTCCCAGATACGGTGTAATTGTCAATGCAACAAACAACGATAACATCATCGCTATTGAGGCTCCAATTGGCATCGGACTCATATATGGCCCCATTAAACCAGAAACAAAAGCCATTGGTAAAACAGATGCTATTACCGTAAATGTGGCTAAAATCGTTGGGTTCCCAACTTCATTAATTGCGAATAAAGCTGCTTCTTTAAATGGCAACCTTTTCATTTTAAAATGACGATGCATATTCTCTGCAATAATGATAGAGTCATCTACAACAATACCTGTAACAAACACCAGTGCAAAAAGTGTAATTCTGTTTAACGTATAATCTAACATGTAGTAACTTAACAGTGTTAGTGCAAACGTAATTGGCACCGATAAAAACACCACCAAACCTCCACGCCATCCCATCGCTAACATTACAACTAAAGTAACGGCTACAATTGCTCCAAATAAATGCAATAATAATTCTGATACTTTTTGTGAAGCTGTTTCTCCATAATTTCTTGTAACCTCTACATGAATATCATCTGGGATTAATGTCTTTTTTAAATGTTCAACTTTTGCTAAAGTAATATCCGCAATTTTCATTGCATCTGCTCCTTTTCTTTTAGAAACTGAAATTGTTACTGCTTGATATTCTGATTTATGTTTTACTGCTTTTTCGCTTGCTTTTCCATACCCAAAAGAAACATAGTCTTGAGAAATTTCTGGTCCATCAATAACTTTCGCTATTTGTTTTAAATATACAGGACGGTTTTTATGAACCCCAACAATTATTTGTTCTACATCTTCTACAGAACTTAAAAATGTACCCGTATTTATAATAAATTCTTTGTCGTTTTTATAAAAACTTCCTGTTATTAATTGTGAATTATTCGCGTTAATCATTTGAGAAACAGCTAAAAAATCCATTCCGCTTTCAGCCATTTTGTTTTTATCTAAAACAACCCTTAACTGTCTGCTTCTTCCACCTATTTTTTTGGTTATAGCAACATCATTTATCTTTTCAATTTCATTTGTAAGCTCTTCTGCTATTTGTTTTATTTGGTAATCATCATACGTTTCACTCCACAAGGTTAACCCTAAAATTGGTACATCATCAATTGCTCTTGTTTTAACCAAAGGCATTGTTACACCCTTTGGCATTTGATCCATGTGCTTATTAATTTCATTGTACAGCTTCACAAAAGACCTTTCTATATCTTCTCCAACATAAAACTGAACGATTACCATTCCTTTCTCTTTCATAGAAGTTGAATACACATATTCTACTCCTTTAATGTTAGAAATTAATTTCTCTAAGGGTTTAATCACTCTGTTTTCAACCTCTTCTGGACTCGCTCCTGGATAGCCAACAAAAATATCTGCCATAGGGACATCTATTTGTGGCTCTTCTTCTCTAGGGATTAAAAAGGAACTATATATTCCAATTGCCAAAAACATTACCATTAATAAAACAGTAAGTTTAGATCCAATAAATACGTTGGCTATTTTGCCTGCAAAACCTTCTTTCATCTTATTTTTTTATTGAATTGAAACCTTGGCTCCGTTAAATAATTTCCCCTCAGAAGAAGTAATATAGGTTTCCCCTTGTGTTAAACCAGATAAAACTTCTATGTTTTTACCTTGTTTTTTTCCTAATCTAAGCCATCTCAAAATTGCAGTATTAGAATTGCTAATTGTATAAATACCTGACAACTGTCCTCTTTTTATAATTGCTTTTTCTGGAATCATAACAGTATTTTGAATCCCTTTTTTATTCGCATAAAACCGAACAGTAGAAAACATACCCGACAATACTTTTGAGTTGGATTTGTTTAACAGAACAGTTACTAAAAACTGTCCTCCTGTATTAATTGATGATGTGCTAATTTCTGCAACTTTTCCTTTAAATACTTCATCAATAGCACCAACAGAAACAATTACTTCAGCTCCTTTTTTAATAGTCGTAATTTGGTTTTCAGTAACCATTGTTTCTACTTTCGTTTTAGACACATCTTCTATAGAGATTAAAACAACTCCTGGAGTTGTCATATTCCCTTCTTCTATAAATTTATTTACAACAACACCGTTAAAAGGCGCTGTTATTTTAAAGTATTTTATTTGGGATTCTACTTCATTAAACATTTCTTTAGCGGCTGATACATTGGCTTTCGAAATTTCGAATTGAGAAGTGATATTATCTAACTCTTTCTGAGAAGCACTATTTTCTTTGAAAAGCTGTTGATATCTCTGATAGTCTTTTTTTGAGTTAATAAAAGTGGTGTTTGCTTGAATTATACGTGATTTTACTTGCTGTTTTTTTGCTTGTAAATCGCTATCATTTACCTCAATTAACAATTGCCCTTTTACAACTTTATCTCCAGTTTTTACATGAACTTTTTTCACATAGCCCATGATTCTGGTAGAAATATTTGCGCTGTTTACTGCAACAATTTTCCCACTAGTTGCGGTAAAAGAAGGCGTAGCATTTGGTTTAATTGTATCAACTTTTACCTGAATTACTTCTTCTTTTATAGTCGTGTTTTCTTTTACAGATTCTTTACAGCTAACAATGGTTAAAAGAGAAAAAGCTAGCGTTATTTTATATATATTTTTCATTTTATAATTATTCTTTTATTAAAAATTCTAGATAAGATTTAGAGGTGTTAAACTCAAAAACTGTTTGATAGTACATTAATAATTTTTGAGCGTACAAAGCTTCTGATTGTAATAGGTCTGCTGTTTTTTCTAACCCTTGTTTAAACCTATTATTTTTTATTCTCAATGCTTCTTTAGATTGATTTACCGCTTTTTTAGATAGCACTAACTTATTTTGAACATCTATAAAATTGCGTTTAGATTTTTGATACTCTAACTTACTTTTAGAGAGATATGTATCATATTCTATTTCTGATTTATGGTACTGTGCTTTACTTTTTTGAACACTTCCTACTCTTTTAAGCCCTTGAAAGAGATTCCAGTTTAATTGAAACCCAACCAAGTAGCCAGAAGTCCCCGTATTTAAAACCTTATTGCTATTAACCTCATAATTCCCAAAAGCGTTTAACGTTGGTAAAAAAGTGCTTTTTTGTGCTTTATATGCAATTTTGTACGAGGTAGAAGTTTCTTTTAACGCTTGAAGGTCTGCCCTGTTTTCAGAAATATTTTGAGAGTTTATATTTAACGACATCAACTCTAAATCTTCTGATGGTTTTAGGATTACGCCTTTTTTATCATTCATGAAAAAAGATAAATAATTAGACGCATTTTCTAAATTACTTTTAGAAAACTGCAATTGATTTTTTATTTCTAAAACTCTAATTTCAATTTCTAAAACTGCGGTTTTTTGAAGTAATCCTTGTTTGTAATACCCGTTTATTAATCGTTTATTTTCTAAAATTGCTTTTTCTATCGTTTTTAAAACCTTTACTGTTTTGTAAGCAAGCTGTAGCTGATAAAATGCTTTTTCTGCTTCAAAAAGAAGATATTCTTTTGTTCTTTTTGTTTTAAAACCAATCGCGTTTAACTTTGTCTTTAGAGCTTTATGTTGATAAAACCCTTCTAAATTAATTATTGATTGTTCTATATTTATTTTAGAAGCAAAATTTTGAATTGCAGCTGGGTTGTTTAATATTGCTGGATCAAAGTCGTTAGCTGTTAAAATCCCTTGATTTAATTTAGAGCCAAAAGCCATTAAGGGGTTTGTTGTAGAAATACCTGTGTGTGAAATTGCAATGTTTGGTAAAAACACCCCTTTTGTTTGGTTGAACTCCGCTTTTGCTTGATTCAATTCTTGTTCAGAAATTTTTAGTGTTAAATTGTTTTTTGAAACAGTGTTCAACACTTCATTTTTTGTAATTACAATTGTTTTTTGAGCGTTCCCTTTAAATTGAATTACAACAACAAAAAGCGTTAGTAAAAAAAATATTTTCTTCATAAATAAATCTATTTTATAAGACAAAAATAATCCCTCTTTAAGTATTTGTTGGTAACATTAGTTACCTTCAAAAAAAACATCTATAATTCATCTTAAATACTTGTTTTTCAACTAATTAAAAAGACTAAATTATTGATTTATTTTGTACCGCCATGGCCACCAGCCACAACAATCATTATTTTTATACTTATCTGAATAAATTTAAAAAACTGAAGGACAGGGTTCATCATTTTAAATCTTTGATATCTTGATATTCTTTGTGTCATAATTTTATATGTTTATATTCAAAATTTAACTTTTTAAAAGTTTTATCTATATGCTAGAGTTACCCTTTGGGGTTGGGTTCCTATTCTGGAATCAACCACCAAAATGGTTTCATTTTAGCTTTGTAAATAAAAGCGTAGTGTAAAGCTAACTTTAACCAATGACCAGATAATCCTATTTCTCCAAAGGTTTTTCCTAATTGCCTCCCTTGTGTTTTTGGGTATTTTTCGTAATCTGGAACAATAGGGTATGTTGTAATACTCACACCACTTCCTGTTGTGATTCCGTAACCTGCAGAAGCAATACAAGCTGCGCCCATATTTCCCATAGAACCTTTATGATGCAGCGATTCTTTCCCGCTTTTTATTGAATCGATAATATTATCTGCAACCAACTTTGCGGTAATACCAGATGGCATTCCTGTTCTTGGTGGCGCAGGTGAAATATCCGTTCCGTTTTTACTTTTTCTTGGTCTAGAAATAGCATGTGGAGGTGCAAATGCAATTCCGGGGGCAAAAATATTTTTATAACTTGGGTTTTGATAGGTTTCTGGCCAATCTCTAACAGACCATTCTTCGTATGGTTTAGGGCTATAATCTGCATCAACAATCATAAACCCTTTAAAGAGTTTTTCTGTAATCTCGTTTTCGTTTTTGTCATAGGCTTTAAAACCATGGCCTGAAAAGGATGGAATTAGCATGGCAAAATCGTACGTTTCGGATTTAAATTCACCTTCTAGGTTTTCGTAATGGGCAATTCCTTCTTCAATTTTATTTACTCCTGCTCCAAGTATCCATTTAATCTCTCTGTCTTCAAAAATCATTTCTACCATTTCTCTAGACTTCATAGTCATGCTTCCATAACTCATCAACATACCATCCATTCCAAAATCACCTAATTCATATTCATTAGAAATCCAAGTCACCTCAGCCATATCACGTACTTTATGCCTACGCAATTCTTGTTCTACATTTAAAATATATTCAAAAGCAGCACCTTGACAAGTAGACTTACCGTGTCCCGTACCAATAAGAATCTTCGCTTTTTTACCTTTTTTCATTTCTTGGATTAAGGTTTTTAAACCTTCCCACGCATGATCTGCATGTGTATACGTACAAACAGAATAGGTTTTGTTTTCTCCTGGAATTAAACCAGCTGTGGCTTCAAAATTAAGCTTTGGGCCTGTTGCATTGATTAGGTAATCATATGTCATTTTTTCTTGTTTCCCTTTATGCTCTCCAATAACATATTCTGTTAAAACATACGGTTTTTCTTCACTTACATCTCCTTCAGGGAAAAAAGAAATTGCTTTTGCTTGTTTATAATCAATGCCTTTCTTTTTATACAAAGGCGCTAAAGGAAATAAAATTTCTTTTGATTTCATTCTACCTGTTCCTACCCAAATATTAGAAGGGATCCATTGGTAATTACTGTTAGGAGACACGACAACAACTTCATGGTCTTTAGACAACTTTCTTCTTAAGTGTGAAGCTGCAACGTGACCAGAAATACCTGCTCCTAAAATGACGATTTTAGACATTTTTTATGATTTAATATTGTGAATTTAGGTTAAAAAATAAGGGTACAAAATGATATTTATCATTTTGATTATCGGTTAAATAAACCCCCTTAATAACAGTGTAAAGATTGTGCTTTTAATACAACTATAAAGTAACTTTTGTTACACAAAAAAAGCAGCTAATTAGCTGCTTTCTTATTCATTTTATTTGCTGTCATTTTTATAATAATGAGCCCTAAAGCGCCTCCTAAAAAGGAAACAATGCAGTTAATAATAAATAATGAACTATGAAATGTACCGTTTTGCATTATAAACCAAGGATTAAAACCTAATCTTCCAAAAGATTTGATTAAAAGGATACTACTAAAAACACCTCCAATAGTATTACCTACAACCCCAAAAGAATATTTTTTAAATACCAGGCCTGTACTATTAGCTCCAATAACTCCTATAAGAATACTGATTAAGGAAATTAACGTTTCTGTCATAATGGTCTCTTTATACTAATGTCCATAATCCATTTTATCTACTTTTCCTCTCGTTAATCTTTTTTGGATAATCACGTAAACAAGAAGAAGAATAAAGCCAATAACCCCCCAAGTTAAAGCTACAGATAAACCATATTCTGATGCAGAAGTATTGTATATTGTTAAAGGGGCATTAACATTATTAACAGAAGGCAATATTACTGGAAATAATGATGCAAGTGATGATGTAATTCCGCCTACTATTAATAAGCTTGACAAGGCAAACCCATAGATATCTTTTTTTATTTTTTTAATAAAAAATAGCCCAAATAACCCGGTAAAATAAATAATCGGAAAGACTATTAGATAGGGTTTGTTAATAAAGTTATCTAAAGAATTCGGGTTCACTATTTGCCATACCATTAAAGAGAATGTTGTAAGCGCTGCTAGCACAATGTTTAACTTAAAAATGATACTTTTAAGTTTGTTATTTATAGATGAATTTGTTTTTAAAATCACCCAATTAGCACCATGAATAGCTAAGGTAACAACAGTTATTAAACCTATAATAATTGTAAACCAATCTATAACTCCGGGTGTTTCGCTTAACGGACTAAAACTACTGTCCCATAATGGTAAGAAAAAATAATGTCCTTCGTAAACAGACACTCCATTTTCTACACCACCTAAATTTACACCTCTAACAATATTACCCAAAGCAATACCAAAAAATAAGGCTAATAATAAACTAGAAACTCCAAAAGAGGTGTCCCAAATATCTTTCCACATTTGAAACTTAAATTGGCTTCTAAACTCTAACCCGATAGCTCTAAAAATAATTAACCACAAAACGATTATTAAAGGCAAGTAAAAACCACTAAAAACAGATGCGTAAAAAGTTGGAAAAGCCATGAAAAGCAACCCTCCTGCAGCTACTAACCAAACCTCATTAGAATCCCAAAATAAACCTGCAGATTTTGCAATTACTTCTTTGTCTTTTTCTTTTTTCGCAAAAAACAAATGAATTATTCCTGTTCCAAAGTCATACCCATCTAAAACAAAAAACACCACTAAAATAACAGCTATTATTATATACCAAAATATTTCCATAATTTAATGTTTTTGGGGCTTTGGACCTTCATTAATAGTTTTACCAACTAAGACTAAAAATAATAAGCCTAGTAGCATATATAAAGCAACAAACCCTAATAAAGTAAATAGTGTATTCCCTGATGAAACTGTTGGTGAAATACCTTCGCTTGTTTTTAACAAACCATAAACCAAATACGGTTGTCGACCTAATTCTGCCACATACCAACCGGTAATGTTTGCTATATAAGGAAATGGAACTAAAAACATAATTATCCAAAGTAATGGTTTTAAAGTGTACAATTTTCTTCGCCATAAAAAGAAAAGTGCTAATGCCATAATACCAATAAATATTGTACCTAAACCAACCATTATATGATAGGAATAATAGAGTGCAGGAATATTATCTGGCAGTTCTTCTTTTTCAAATTGATCCATTCCAGGGATTTGTTTATTCCATTCTTGATGGGTTAAAAAACTTAATATGTTTGGTACTGCAATTTTATTGTCTAACTTTTTTTCAACCATATTTGGTTGGCCAATCAATACAATTTCTGCTCCTGCATATTCTGTTTCAAAAATTCCTTCCATCGCTGCAAAAGCTGCAGGTTGGTATTTTGCAACATTTTTAGCATTCCAATCTCCTGTAGGAAAAGCAACTAAAACACTAGAAATTAACCCAAAAATTACACCCGTTTTTAAAAATAATTTTCCGTATTTAGTTTGTTTTTTTCTTAAAATGTAGAACGCACCTATACTTGCTACAACAAAAGAAGATGTTACAACAGACGCTAATTGATTATGTAAAAAAGCTGGTAGCAGCCAAGGGTTACTAAACAGTGCTGAAAAATTTTCTAATACAAATTTTCCGTTTTCTAAAATCTCATAACCTACTGGGTGTTGCATCCATGCGTTGGTTGCTAAAATAAACCAACCACTGGCCCAAGAACCTAAAAACACTAAAACTCCTGTTAAGAAGTGTAATTTTTGCCCCATTAGTTTTTCTCCAAAAATAAATAGTGCTAAAAAGGAGGATTCTAAAAAGAAGGAGAACAGACCTTCCATCGCTAAGGTTTGACCAATAATACCGCCTGTTAGCTCCGAAAATTTTGCCCAATTAGTACCAAATTGAAATTCCATAGGAATTCCTGTTACTACTCCCATTGTAAAATTGATAGCAAAAATTTTCATTAAAAATTTTGCTGCATTGTTATATTTAGCAATATTATTTCTTAAATATTTCCATTTAAAATAGACGATCAACAGTGATAATCCCATTGTTAATTGCGGAAATATATAGTGAAATGTGATAGTAAATGCAAATTGCAATCTATCGTAAAAGATCATGTCTTCCATATTCTGATTTTTAGACTTAAAAACACAAACTCTTGGCTATTGCTGCGTATCTTTATTGTGAAAAAAGCCTCAAAAATGAGTTTTTACTTTTTTTTAAATTCTCCTTTTAATCTATGGGTAAAATTACTTTTATAAATTCAACTTATTAGTAACTTATGTTACACAAATTAAAACCGGATGTTTTTTATGAATTATTTTGTCGAACGATAAAAAAGAGCTCCATTCCTTCTCTACTCTGAATAGAGTTATTAGAATTCTCCATTGTATGAATATCAAAATGGGGAGTAAAGCAGGTAATATATTCTTTTTTAAAACCTCCAAAAGGTGGGTGCTCATCATTTAATTTAGCATCAAAAAGTAACCCTGCCAATTTCCCGTTTTCATGAAGTAATTCTTTCATTTTTAAAACATATTTTACTCGTAAATTAGGGTTTATCGCACAAAAAAAGGTTTGTTCTAAAATTAAATCAAAATGACTCTCTATATCAAAAAAATCACCATGAATTAATTGTTCTGAGGGAAAATCAGGAACTGTTTTTTGTAAATTCTGTAAGGGAACCTTTGATATATCAACTACAAAAACATTTTTAAATCCTTTTTTAAAAAGGTAAGCCGCCTCATATGAATTTCCTCCTCCAGGAATTAATATTTTTAACTCCTTATTTGTTAATTGGTCAATGTAGGCTTTTAATGGTGGAGAGATTTCACCTAAATCCCAACCTGTTTTGTGTGTTTTGTATTTAGTCTCCCAAAAATTTTCGTTTAACAGCATTCCTAATAGTTTTTAATGATACCAATAAGTTCTTCTTTTTGTAAAACGCCAGATTGTCTCCAAAGCTGTTTTCCTTCCTTAAATAAAATTAATGTTGGAACTCCTCTAACTTCATATTGGGCTGCTAGTTGTTTGTTCATCTCGACATTTATTTTAATAATAGAAATTGAATTTCCTAAAGTATCTTTTACTTCTTTTAAAATTGGACTCATCATTTTACATGGTCCGCACCAATCAGCAAAGAAGTCTACTAAAACAGGTGTTTTTTGATTAATTAATTCTGAAAATTTATTCATCTCTTACATTTTTTCTTTAAACGAAATACTCCAAATCCCTCTTAATTCATTAATACCATACCCAATTGCTTTATCTTTTGGATATAATTTTTTAATTTCTGTTAACGTATTTTGTTGAATGTTAACGAGAGGTTTTCCATGACACTGTAAACACGCTCCGTTTATTTTTATGGGATAATAAAAGTTTATAGTTCCTTTATTCTCTACAATAATTGGTTCTGATTCTTTATTTTCTAATGCATCCTTTTTAAAAATTCCGATATATTCTTTTTCTTTAGAATTTGCTAAATTGGCAAGATTACGGGGTTTATCTGAAACTCGTTTTATTGTTGCATTATGATAAACAGCCATACTATCTGTTAAAGAATATGCTTTCTCATTACAAAATTTTAAAGCCGCAATTGTTCCTTCTTTTTGAATGGTACCTAGTAAGTTTCTTCCTAATACCGCCTTTGTACTTAATGCGTATTTCAACCCTATTTCTTTTTTTGTAAGGGTTGGTTTATTCGTGTTTTCTTTTTTGTTCTGTTGCTTATCAAAGCATTCTGGTCTGTCAATATCATTCTCAAATATATAATCTGCAATTAGGTCAATTGTTTTTTTAGGGTAAGGTGTTTTTGGCATCACACCAAATTTTTTAACGGCTCCAGGCATTTTTGAATTTTCTTTGCTTGGGTTTTCTATCCAATCTTGAAGCGCTGTTTTAAATTCCTCTTTTGGTGTTTTAGAAGAGATATAATGTTTTTTAATGGCAATCATTGGCGGTGCAATTCTATTTTCATGATTTTCTGTTGGGTTATGGCACACGTAACAGTTTGTTTCCATCAATTTTTTACCTGGATGTTCTTGTAGTTGTTTTGTTTTTTGCACAAGAAAATCTTCGGAAATTTTAGAAGAATTTGGTTTTTCTGAAGTTTGACAACTCACAAAAAACAAAACTGAGATAATAGCGATAATTGTTTTCATTTTTATTGCAAAATTAAAAACCTTCTCTGTATTAAAGTGTAACCGATGTTACATAAAGCTTATAAGTTTAAAACCGTTATTTGGTTTCGATGTAGTTTAATTTCTCCTTTAATTTCAAGAGCTTTTAACAATCTCGAAATAACGACTCTAGAAGTATGTAGGTCGTTCGCAATTTCTTTATGTGTAACCTGAACTACTTCATCTCTATTTACCTTTGCTTTTTCTTTTAAATACTTTAACAATCGTTCATCCATATTTAAAAAAGCAATAGTATCAATTGCCTCTAGCAATTCTTGCATACGCTCATGATAACTTTGAAGTATAAAGCTTTGCCAGGTTTGGTATTTATTCATCCATTCACCTATTTTTTGAATGGGAATCATTAATAATTCTGTCTCTCTTTCTGCAACCGCTCTAATTTTACTTTTTGTTTGTCCTAAACAACATGTAATTGTCATTGCACAGGTGTCTCCTTGTTCAATAAAATACAAGACCAATTCATCTCCATTTTCATCTTCTCTTAGAATTTTAATTGCGCCACTAATTACCAAAGGCATAAACTTAATCTTACTGCCAATATCTATTAACTCTGTCCCTTCATTCACTTTTCTATACTCTCCAATTGCTAAAATTTCTTTTAACAATTCTTCTTCAAAAAGATGCCCGTAATTAAAATCAAAATCAGATTTCATGTGTAATATTTAGATTTTAAAAGTAAACAAATAAAATTAACAAAAGATTATTCTTATTCAATTCTTGGTTACATTTCTTTTTTTGTATTTTTCGAAACATATTTATTTTACCTCTATTGAACCTTTGTAAAAACACAAACACCGATCTTTACTTTTCTTCTGTAAACGAAATTCCTGAAACTATTTGGGAGGAACTGCAATGTGCATCAAACGTATATTTTAATCCAAAATATTTAGTTTCACTAGAAAAAAACAATCCTCAAATCACCTTTTTTTATATCGTTTTGCTTGATGATGATAAGAACGCAATTGCTTTTGCGAGCATTCAAATAATCGATTTTAATTTAGGGGGGATAGAAAGTTCTCTGAGTGATAAACTTAATACATTAAAATGCTTCGGTAGGAGTATTGGGTTTTTCCCAAAACTAAAACCCGTTAAATTATTGGTTTGTGGAAATATTTTTGTGAGTGGAGAACATGGTGTGTTTATTAAAGAAAATCAAAACAAGCAAAAAATAATTAAAGCTTTAGCCAAATCGATTTCTCAATTAACAAACTCAAATAAGGCGATTTCTAAAGATATTTCTATTTATTTAATTAAAGATTTTATAAAAGAATCGCTGGAAATCACGGATGAACTACACGATCTGAATTATTATTCTTTTAATGTTGAACCAAACATGGTTTTGCAAGTAGATGAAGATTGGAATGCCTTTCAAGATTATTTAGACGCAATGAAAACCAAGTTTCGTGTAAAAGCAAAACGCGCTTTAAAACTAAGCTCCGATTTAGTTGTTAAAGAAGCTTCTATAGAAAACATTAAAACCTTTCTGCCCGAAATCACCAAGCTTTATACAAAAGTGTCTGACAAGGCCGAGTTTAATTTAGGTGCTTTCAACTTAGAATCCTTTATGTCTCTAAAAAATAAATTAGGGAATACATACATTCTAAAAACGTATTGGTATCAAGATAAAATGGTTGGTTTTATGTCTGGGGTTATTAATACTGATGCGCTAGATGCTCATTTTGTTGGTATTGACTATGAGTTAAACAGAACGTTAGCTATTTACCAAAGAATGTTATATGACTATGTAGAAATTGCGATTGATAAAAAATTAAAAACCATTAATTTTGGAAGAACCGCTAGTGAAATTAAAAGTTCTATTGGTGCAATCCCTCAAGAACTAACTTGTTACATCAGGCACAAAAAATCGATTAGAAATAAATTTATCAAACCTTTTTTAAGGTATATAGAACCAAAACCTTTTGTTCAGAAAAAACCTTTTAAAACGAAAAGATTAACCAGCTAAATCTGTTTATCTTTGTTAAAAATTTACTTCAAGTATGAAATCTATTGAGGGTTTAATTAATGTTCTTAACCTTGAACAAAAAAACGAAAACGAATTTATTGGAATTAGCAAAACTATTGGTAGTCCTAATGTTTTTGGTGGTCAAGTTTTAGCGCAAGCGTTAAGTGCAGCTTATAACAGTATTACTAATAATAGAGTCTTACATTCTTTACACGCCTATTTTTTAGAAGCAGGTAATTTAGAGTTGCCTATTACTTATTTAGTAACAATCATGAGAGATGGTGGAAGCTTTTCTACACGAAGAGTTACTGCAAAACAAGGAGAAAAAACCATCTTTATTTTAGCGGCCTCTTTTCATAAAGAAGAAAAAGGACATGAACATCAGGTAAAGTTTGAAAGTGAAATTAAACAACCCGAAGAGTTGTTAAGCTGGGATGATATGCTGCTTCAATTTGGAGATTTCCTGCCCAAAAAATTAAAAACCTTTTTAGAGGTTGAAAGACCAATAGATTTTAAACCAACGTTTGTTATAAACCCTTTAGATCAAAAAGATTTACAACCATTTTCTGATGTTTGGTTTAAAGTAAAAGGAAACACTGCTGGATTTAATCTGCCTCTAAAACAACAAATTTTAACCTATATTTCAGATTATACTATTTTAACCTCTACCTTATATCCAAATGCAAGTGTCGCAAACCTTGGCAATACACAAATGGCGAGTTTAGATCATTCTATGTGGTTTTTTAGGGAATTTGATTTAGAGGATTGGATGCTATATAAAACCGAATCTCCAAGCGCGTTTGGCGCGAGAGGGTTTGCAAGAGGAAATATTTATTCAAAAACAGGTGAACTAATTGCTTCTGTTGCACAAGAAGGCTTAATGAGACCTATAAAAAAATAACAATATGAATCCTTATATCTATGTAATATCTATTAACGGGCTTTTATTCTTTTTTAGTATTGTGTTTTCTGTTTTTCCACCTAAAAAAATAAATAAAATATACGGCTACAGAACTAAAAAATCGATGCTTAATGATGATATTTGGGCCTTTGCAAACAAACAATTTAACACCTCGTTTGTTAAATATTCTTTACTTGGTTTTTTAGCCGCTTTGCTTTTAGAAACTATTGGTTCTGGGAGAGTTACTTGGCAACCAATGGTGATTCTACTATTTACTTTGGGGGCAACAATTCTAAAAACAGAACAACGTATTTCTCAAGGTTTTGACGAAGAAGGAAACAGGAAAAAAGCTTAGAAATTAGCTTGAATTGCTATCGAAAAATTTCTTCCAGGAGCAGAAACTCCAGAAGCAAACTCCTTATAGTGCTCGTCAAAAACATTCGTTAACGATCCTTGGACTGTAAAGTTTTCGTTTACAGAATACCTCCCGTTTAGCCCAAAAGCACTCCAACTTGGCGTTCCGTAATATTTATCAAGAGCATTCGCAGCATTCGCATCTACAATTGGTGTTTGAACATGGTTATCAATTCCTTCAGAAATATTGTACTGATCAATACCTTTCTTAGAATTGAATTTATAGTTTGCTGTTAGCTCTATTTTATTTTTACGGTAACTTACTTCAAATCTTCCGAATAATGGCGGAATTGACGACATAGGTTCGTCTGTGTCAAAGGTTCTTCCTTTTGTATATGTAATAAAACCTGAGGTCTTCCAGTTTTCGTTTAATCTCCCTAAATAATTTGCTGTATAACCCGTAATATATGCTTTGCCTTTATTTCGATTTCTTACAACATTTCCTACATCACCGTCATACACATTTGTTGTTCCGTCTGCTTCTCTAGTAATATAATTATCTAAAAGTGTATAGTACATATTAAACCCAAAGCTAAAAGTTCTATCATTAAAAAACTTTTTAACCCCTACTTCTCCACTATATGCAAATTCTGGTTTTAAATCGATGTTTGGCAACGTAACGGTACCGCTTTTTTCTCTTACTTTTCCTACATCGTCTAAATTAGGAGATCGAAAACCTGAAGAAATCACACTATTTATTTTCCAGTTTTTTGTTGGTTTATAAACATACCCAAGTGTTGCTGTTAAGGCCGCATTTTTTAACTCTATTTCTGTTTGCGGAAGTGTGATAAAAGACTGATCTATCCACATTGCTTTTAAATTTGTTCTTGTTAGTCTGACTCCGGTATTTAACGTAGATTTCGCATTTAAATCTTGTCTGTAATCTGTATAAACAGCTGTGCTCATGTAGCTACTTCCTCCATCAGGAAAACGAGACTGAACATTAAATACTCCATTAAAACCAGTTACTTTATTGTTAGAAACTGATATGGTTTTTCCTTCAGAAACAGAAGAAACATCATTATAGGTAACCTCAAAGCCATACGATAAATTTCTGTTTTTATCAGTCGTTAACGGCACTGTAAAATCTCCATTAATACTATACACATCAACCTCTTCGTTTCTATACATTCTTTTTAAACTACCAAACTTTCTTTGAACTCTAGACTCTTTAATATTTTGATACGCAATAGTAAAGACTCCTTTATCTAGCCCTTTTTTTTCTGGATTTATTGCTATTTGTGTAGACGCTAAAAATCGTTGTTGAGGCCCGTAATACCATTCTGCGAACTTTAACGAACCGTCCTTTAGTTCTGATAACTTATCAAATCTCGGAATGTCAGAAGAAATTGAATATTGTAAATTTATATTGATGTTTGTTTTTTCAGAAAGCGGTATGTAAAACTTCTGAAGCACATCTTTTTGATCATACCCTGTATTTCTCTGAATTGTTGGATCAGAATTTAGAGTTGGATTTACAACATAGTTCACGTCTGTGTTTTCAGAAAAATTCGGTACCAGGCTCCAATCTAAAAATCCGTGAGAACGTTTTTTTCCCATTTGTAAATCCCCAAAAGAACTATAAGAGATGCTGGTATAGGATGCCCATTTTTTAAAACTCAACTCAGCCGAAACACTTGTTGTTACTTCTTGATTAACAGTTCCAATCCTTGAGAAAAATCCGCTTTTTATCGTTTCTTTCTCTGCTGTTTTTGGTGTTTTTGTATAATAATGAATCACGCCACCTAAAGCATCAGACCCGTAAATAACTGAAGAAGGACCAAACACAATTTCTGTTCTTTCTAATTGTGAAGGGGAAATAGTAATTGAATTTTGTAAATGTCCTTTTCTGTAAATCGCATTATTCATTCTAACGCCATCTACAACTAATAAAACCCTATTGGATTCCATACCTCTTAAAACAGGACTTCCTCCTCCAAATTGAGATTTTTGAACTTTTATTCCAGGAACTGACGCTAATAAATCTGCTGTTGTTTGCGGAGATTCCTTGAAAATATCTTCTCTAGTTAACACTACTGTTTCCTCTGCTATACGTCTAGAGTTTTCTTTGTTTTTAAAAACAGATAATATAACCTCATCTAAATGAGCTGTTTTTTTGAGTAATGAAACGCGATAGTTGTTGTTTTTTAGGGCTGCTTTAGACGTGCTGTAATTTGTATAAGAAACATGAGAAATAATGATCATATCGTTACTTGAAAAGCTCGAAATGTCTGCTGCTCCATTATCGTTTGTGATAATAGAAATGCTTAAAATTTTATTATAGATTGCCGCACCTTTTACAGGGTACCCTTTTTCATCGTCTATAACGGTAATTGTTTGCCCAAAACTGGCTATGCTATATATGGCTATAAATAGCGCTAATACTCTCTTCATCAACTAAATACTGTTTCTAAAACACCTAGTGATTTAGGGTTTCTAAATCCGTCCAAATGTAATTCAAAATAACGAATTATTATGCGTAATACGCTTTGTCTTTCTCTTTTGCTAAATTTTACTATTTCTACCGTATCAAAATTTGTGCCTAATAGCTTTTTAAACTGAAATAAATCATCCCCAGAGATCACTTCTTTCTCTAATGCCGCTGTTGTAAATCGACCTTCAACTAGATTAAAATATGGCTTTTCAACATCTAATAGATCGGGGTAAAACCCTAAGTACTTAGATAGATTCAATAAAAAAAGCAAATGAAAGTTAGAAATCTTATCGTGTGTATCTAACCAAATTAAAGATGTTTCAATGAAAGAAAATAATGAAACATTCTCTTCTTCTTCCTGGATAGAATTACTTAATATTTCTGATAAAAAAAGTACAATAGTTTGCTTAAAAATAGTGGTGTAAATACTCTTGTAGGGATTAACTACATGTACTTCTTTTAAGCTATTTAAATTGCCTTTATTATTGTGACTTGCCTCTATATTTAATTGAGTTAATGGCTGAAAATAGGCGGCTTTAATTTTTCCTTTTTTAGCTTTTAAAACACCTCTAATTAAATATGATTTTATTCCTTCGTGAAACGTAAAACACCGTACAATTAAACTTGTATCGCCATATTTTAAAGAGCTTAGAACAATTGCGTTTGTGTTTATTATGGCCATCTTTAGTTGATAATTGCTATTTTTGTGGTGCTTGTTTGTGATGCGTCGTCATTAGAAAGCAATACAATATACACGCCTGAAGCTACTTTTTTTCCTGCTAAATTAGCTTTATTCCACACTACTTTTCCCCCTTGTAATTGTTGGCCTTCAACCACATTTGTTTCATACACTAAGTTTCCAGAAACATCTAAAATTTTCACATTGGTTCCTTTAGGTAAATGTTTTCCGTTTTTACCGTCAATTGTTATTGTTTGATGGTTTCTTAATGCGGGGTTAGGATATGCATAAACCTCTTCTAATTCTTCTCCAAAACTAGCCACGTTACTTTTATAAGCAACCACCCCTTTATCTGTTGCAAAGAATACTTTTCCGGTAGCGGTATCAACGCTTATTTTTAGAATTTTATTAGATGGTAAGGGTGAATTGTCTTTATTAAAACTAGCCAGTGTCTTTTGTCCAGTTGGATTTGTATACAATACACCTCCATTATCTGTCCCAAACCATTTATTATCCGCTCCATCTATAGCAATTGTATTAATTGTTTGGTCTCCTAGTAGTTTTTTAGGAATACCATCGTCTAAAATAATAATTGGTTCTGCGTCATAAATAGTAGCATCAAAAATACCACTCGCATTATTATAAATTACCAAACCTGATTGGGTTCCTAGCCAGACTCTATTGTTATTGTCTATAGCAACGGCTCTAACATTTGCGTGCGGCAAACCTCCTTTTGTTGCTGCTGTTGTTAAGGCTTTTTTTCGATCTCCATTTTCGTTATATACATACACGCCATTTCTTCTTGTGCCAATCCATAAGCTATTGCTTTTATCAATTTGAATCATATTTACCTCTTCTGCCGAGTTTGTTTGAACACTTCTTAAATCAAAACTTTTCCAAGATCCTCCTGGTGACAGTTTTTTAAGTTTATTTACCGCCAACGCATCTGTAACCCACAAATTACCTTGATTGTCAAATACTGTCCCGTTAACTCGTGTTGTAATTGAATTAGGGTTTGTAGAAAAAAAATCTTCTAATGGGCTATTCTCAGAGGTGTAAAAAGAAGTTATCTTATCATCAACAACGTCTAATAAGCCTCCTCCAGATAAATAATTACCGGAACTTGTTTCTGAGAAAGAGCTGATTAAGGCCCTGTTATCATGAGTGGGATCTAGCGTAATATGTACTAAATCAAACACAGGAAACGCCGAGGTAAAAGGTGTGTTTAACCACTCTGCTCCGTTAAAATGACTAAACCCTTTTAGGTTCCCTGATGGAGCATAAGCAGAATTGTACCCTCCATAGACAAACCATATATTTTTATTTAGTGATGCAATAGAAAATACACTGTTAGAAAGGGGGCCGTTTGGATGAATTTCTGTAAAGCTTTGACTTGATAATGGTGTTTGAAGTATTCCATATTCTTTCGTGTTTAAGTACAGTATGTTATTCTCAAGCGTCGCAGAGTTTAACCTATAGTTATACACCTCAGAAGGAACGCTTTTAAAGACTTCTACAAGCGCTGTGTCATAAACATACGCTTCTGTTTCTGTCGCTGTAATTAAAAATTGACTATTGCTTTTTAAACTTTTTATCGGTGCTGGTAGCGTTTTTTCTAGGGTTGAATTTATTTCATTAATTTTATAAATTTCTGTAGAACTTGAAGCATAAATTCTACCATTAAACCTTGTTATATGAGAAAAACTACCATTAAAAATTAAGTCCCAATTATTAAAGTCAATTAAATTAGGGTTAGATAAGCTTGCTTTGTAAATACCCTTTTCTGTCGCTGCATAAATTTGATTCCCGACAATTAGTGTTTGATTAATTTTTACCGAAGTAGAGTTTTCCCCAATAAAATACGTATCCCCAAACTCTAACTTATCAATATCGTATACAACTACAGCAAAAGGCGTAGAGATATATAGCATATTGTTATGCTCAGAAATATGATTAATTCGTTTTTCTCCTGATTGATTAAAACTCACAATATCTGCAGAAATATGAATAGATGCATCTTCCTTTAATACTTCTATCAAACCTGTTTCATACCCAATAATTAACCTTTTATTCGCTTTATTAAAATATATTGCAGAGGTCGTTTCTCCAGAAAGCCCGTTAACCGAAGAAAGTTTTTCTGTCTCTAGCGTGTTTAAATTATATGTGAAAATTGCATTATCAGATAACGCATAAATTATAGCATCTGTAGTTACAAAATCCTTTACATTATTGTACGAGTAAAAATCCTCCCATTTAGTACTAAAATCCGTTTGTGAAAATGTAAAAAAAGGAATAAAGAAGAATAAAAACCAATAGTTTTTTCTCATAAAAAAGATAAATTAATGAATCAAAGATATTTAATATATGTAACAATAACGATAAAAAACAATACATTAGTACAAATAATTAAGCTGAATATATGAGTCTTGAAATTGAACGTAAGTTTTTAGTAAAAAATGAATCTTTTAAAGAGGATGCTTTTAAAAAGAGTTATATAAAACAAGGGTTTTTAAACTCTAATAAAGAAAGAACTGTGCGTATTAGAATTATTGATGACACCGCTTTTTTAACGGTAAAAGGAAAATCTAATACCGCAGGAACAATTCGGTTTGAATGGGAAAAAGAAATCCCTGTAAAAGAAGCGCAAGATTTAATGTTACTTACAGAAAAAGCGGTTATTGAAAAACACCGATTTTATGTTAAAAGTGATCAACATACCTATGAGGTTGATGTCTTTTTAGGAGAAAACCTAGGTCTTATTGTTGCAGAAGTGGAATTAAATTCAGAAAATGAAAAATTCACAAAACCATTATGGGTTGATGAAGAAGTTACGGGTGAAGTAAAATATTACAATTCTTCTTTAAGCAAGACACCTTTTCAGGCATGGCTGTAAAAATGATGCCTTTTATGCATTAAGCTAGCTTTTTAGCTTTTGACTTAGCAATAAAAATAAACAGAAATAAAATGAGAAATACTCCCCAATAAGACAAACACATGAAAAATTGCATGGTTGTATGGAATCTTTTTTATGGAATATAAAATGGCGCCAATAGTGTAAAAAACACCTCCTAAAAATAACCAAAATAACCCTTCAGAAGCTAAGCTTTCTAGTAAGGGGTTAATTGCAAAAACAATTTGCCACCCCATTAAAACATACATTATAGTAGAAAGTTTATCAAACCTTCCTGTAAAGAATAATTTTAAAATAATTCCTATTAAAGCAAAAAACCAGGTCAAGCCAAAAATAATCCAACCTGTTTTTCCTTCAAGGGTAATAAGTGTGAATGGAGTGTAGGTTCCTGCTATCAAGACATAAATTGCTGCATGATCAAAAATATTTAATCTTCTTCTTAGCTTTGGTGCTTTTGCGGCATGATAAACGGTAGATGCAGTATATAAAACAAGAAGGCTTACTCCATAAATAATAATGCTTGCAGGCTTCCAAAACCCATCAAAAGACATTGATTTATCTATCAAAAAAGGGAGCGCTATTATCCCCATCAACAAGCCAAAAGCATGTGAGATAATATTTAATTTCTCTTCTTTTTCGCTGTATTCATGATTTAATTCACTCATTTTTATCTATTTGTGTCTTTCATGTATAGCTCATCTTTTATCAATTCATTATAAATCACATTAAACGTTTTTTCTTTTAATTCGTTTAAATCAGATTTATTTAAGCCTTTTGTGCTAATAAAATGATGCTGTTTTATTCTGAATTTTCCAGGAGACCCTTTAAAATAAGTCCAAGAAAATAAGCGTTTACAATCAAAATAAGTTGCTGGAACAATTGGTATTTGATGTTCAATTGCTAAACTAAATGCCCCGTTTTTAAAAGGGCTTAAGATTACATCTTCTGTCGGCACTAATCCTTCAGGAAATATAGCAACACTGGTTCCGTTAACCAATCTCCTTTTCGCTTTTGTATACACCTCTTTTCTGCTTTCTGGATTGCCTCTGTCAACCAAAATGCAAATTCTTTTATAAAAAAACCCAAAAACCGGAATCTTTTTAAGTTCTGCTTTTCCAACAAATACAATTGGGTTTTTTACCATGCTTATTAAGATAAAAGGATCCATCATAGAAGTATGGTTAGGGCAAAACATATAACTTTTTGTGCTATCTAATAATTCTTCTGTTTCTTTTTTTAATCGAAAACCCATCACAAAAACTAGCGATTTAGAAAACCCTCTTATGATTTTATATAGCTTTGAGTATTGGCTTTCATTCATGGTTAAAAAGAATAAAAACGGAATCATAATTATAATTGACAACCCGAAATAAACGTAAAACCAAACACGCCAAATAGCTCTAAAAATATTTTTAAATAACTTCATAGTTGCCAAATGTAGTAATTTATATTCTTATTAGGTTTTTCTTATTAAAACTGTATTTTTGCTTTAGAGATACAGAATTATTTAAACACATTTAAATGTCTAGAATACTTACCGGAGTACAAAGTACAGGAACACCCCATTTAGGGAATTTATTAGGCGCAATCATACCTGCAATTCAAATGGCTAATGACCCCGCTAATGAAGCCTTTTTATTTATTGCAGATATGCACTCTTTAACTCAAATTAAAAAAGGTAAAGAGCTAAGAGAAAACACGTATAGTACAGCTGCAACGTGGCTTGCTTGTGGTTTAGATATTCATTCTTCTGTTTTTTATAGACAAAGTGATATTCCACAAGTAACAGAACTTAGCTGGTATTTAAGTTGTTTTTTTCCATACCAACGGTTAACGTTAGCGCATAGTTTTAAAGACAAAGCAGATCGTTTGGCAGATGTTAATAGTGGTTTGTTTGCCTACCCAATGTTAATGGCTGCAGATATCTTATTGTATGATGCAGAAATAGTTCCTGTTGGAAAAGATCAATTACAGCATGTAGAAATGACCAGAGATGTGGCAAATCGTTTTAACAATGTTGTTGGAGACACTTTAATTCCACCGACAGCTAAAATCAATGAAAACACAAAATTGGTTCCCGGAACAGATGGTGAAAAAATGAGCAAGTCTCGTAACAATTTTATCAATATTTTCTTAGCGGATAAAAAACTAAGAAAGCAAGTCATGGGAATTCAAACAGATAGCACTCCGCTAGAAGAACCTAAAAACCCAGATACAGATAATGTGTTTGCCTTATATAAATTAATGGCTTCTGAAGAACAAATTGCAGAAATGCGAGCGAATTATGAAGGTGGTAATTATGGTTACGGACACGCAAAACAAGCGTTGTATGAATTAATCATTACGAAGTTTGCTGCCGAAAGAGCAACATACAATCATTATATGGATAACCTTAATGAGATTGATGATGCTTTAGCTATTGGAGCTGAAAAAGCAAGAAAAGTAGCCAAGAGTGTTCTAAAAAGAGTGAGAAAAAAAATTGGATATTAAATCATAAAAAAGCCTCGAATATTTCGAGGCTTTTTTATTTATGGTGCTGGATTCGGAATAATTCTGTGAACCGCTTCTATTTCTTTTAAAACCGCCTCTGATAAATTAATGTTAATGCTGTCTATATTCTCTTTTAGCTGAGTTGTATTTGTTGCTCCAATAATAGTACTCGTTACAAACGGTAATTGATTTATAAAAGCTAAAGACATTTGTGTAAGTGTTAAATTATGTGCCTTTGCAATTTTTTGATATTCTTCAACTGCCTTTAAAGAGCCTTCTGACATATAACGAGCAGTAAAACGAGGAAACAATGTACCTCTTGCTCCTTCAGGAGTTTTTCCGTTTAAATACTTGCCAGATAAAACACCTTGTGCCAAAGGAGAATACACCAATAGCCCAATATTTTCTCTCATAGAAACTTCAGACATTCCGTATTCATAAGCTCTATGAATTAACGAATATGAATTCTGAATGGTAGACATTCTTGGTAAATTATGCTTTTGTGATGTTTCTAAATACTTCATCGTTCCCCAAGGAGTTTCGTTAGACAACCCAATGTGTTTTATTTTTCCTTCTTTCACAAAACCATTCAACGTTTCTAAAATCTCTAAGTGATTTTCTGCTTCTTTTGTTGCCGTTTGAAAAGGATAATCACGAAGACCAAAACAGTTCACTCCTCTTTCTGGCCAATGCAACTGATATAGATCAATATAATCTGTTTGTAACCGCTTTAAACTACCTTCTAAAGCTTCAGTAAGCGCTCTTTTACTAAACCCGTCTTTGCGAATATGTTCTGTATACGCTCCTGCTCCTGCAATTTTTGAAGCCAATACTACTTTATCTCTGTTTCCGGTTTTTTTAAACCAAGAACCAATTATTTTTTCTGTTGATCCATACGTTTCTGGTGTCGCAGGAACAGCATATAACTCTGCTGTATCAAAGAAGTTTACTCCTTTTTCTAACGCTAAATCCATCTGATCATGCCCATCAGCCTCTGTATTCTGATTTCCCCAAGTCATGGTTCCTAAACAAATTTTAGAAACTTTAACGTCTGTATTTGGTAATGTTGTGTACTTCATAACGTTTGATTATTTTAAAACAGCCTCTATTCCTGGTAATGTTTTTCCTTCTAGCATTTCTAACATTGCTCCGCCACCGGTTGAAACATAACTCACTTTATCTGCAAAACCAAATTGTTTCACTGCCGCAACAGAATCTCCACCACCAACTAAAGAAAACGCTCCATTTTTAGTTGATTTATCAATAGAATGACCCAATGCAATAGTTCCTCCTGCAAAATTTTCCATTTCAAAAACACCTAAAGGGCCGTTCCATAAAATGGTTTTACACTGACCTACAACAGCGTCAAAAATCGCTCTAGATTTTGGACCTGCGTCTAAACCTTGCCATCCATCAGGAATTTCATTACTATTACAAATCTGTGTGTTTGCATCATTAGAAAAATCATCTGCAGCAATAACATCAACAGGAATATGAATTGCTACTCCTTTTTCTTTTGCTTGCTTTAAAATGGCTAACGCTAATTCTTGTTTGTCATCTTCACAAATAGAGTTTCCAATTTTTCCTCCTTGTGCTTTAATGAAGGTAAAACTCATTCCTCCGCCAATAATTAAATGATCTACTTTATCTAAAATATTTTCAATTACTGTAATTTTTGAAGAAACTTTTGCACCTCCTAAAATTGCCAGTACTGGTTTTTCTGAAGTATTTAATACCTTATCGATGCTTTCTATTTCTCTTGCTAATAAGTTTCCAAAACACTTGTTTTCAGGAAAAAACTGTGCAATAATTGTGGTTGATGCATGTGCCCTATGTGCTGTCCCAAAAGCATCATTTACATATACATCTCCTAATCTAGAAAGCTGTTCTGCGAAATTCTTATCTCCCTTTTTTTCTTCTGAATAAAAACGTAAATTTTCTAATAATAGAACTTCCCCAGATTGTAATTCTGCTGCAGCTTTTTCGGCTTTTTCACCAATACAATCATCTACAAACTTAACTTTTACACCAAGAGCCTCAGAAACTTTAGCTGCAATATGACGTAATGAAAATTGCGCTTCAATTCCGTTTGGCCTCCCTAAGTGCGACATTAATATTGCAGAACCACCCTCTTCCAACACTTTAATGATTGTAGATTTTGCAGCCTCAATCCTTGTCGCGTCAGTAACCTGAAGTTCCGCATTTAAAGGCACATTAAAATCTACTCTTATGAGTGCTTTTTTAGTGTTAAAATTAATGTCATTTAGTGTTTGCATTGTAGTTCTATTTTTTACAAATATACTTATTTAAAGACGTTACAAAAAATTAGAAACTCTAAAATAGAGGTATCGATTTCGAGAATATAATGTTATATATTTGCGTCATGTTTTTTAAAGATGTAATTGGTCAGAAT
>Ga0307995_1000095_pt1 | contig 60268 bp, 55 predicted proteins | sample EllFjometagen262_FD_203132 | JGI IMG/M metagenome (GOLD analysis project Ga0307995, IMG submission 203132) | Marine microbial communities from Ellis Fjord, Antarctic Ocean - #262 | ecosystem: Environmental > Aquatic > Marine > Unclassified | place: Southern Ocean | collected 2014-11-02 | reverse complement strand
GCAGCTGTTTCTAATTTAAAAGTAAGATTAGCATCATTGGTTTCAATATCTGTACCAGCGACTGCTATAGCACTTGATGTGCCGCCCTCAGTAACTGTTACATTTAAATTAGATGCCGTCGGTAAATCATTAACTGCTAGTACTGTAATTGATACAGTAACGACAGAAGTTGTAAATTCTCCGTCTCCAACAGTGTAAGTGAAAGAGTCTGAGGTGGTTTCACCACCATTATGAATGTATCGAATAGTTCCAAGACCTTGGTCAATAATATTACCATTTGTTGGTTGAGAAGCAATAGTAAATGCAATTTGATCTGTTGCAGTATCAGTATCAGTATAAGAAAGAGCAAAAGTTGATTCAGCCCCTTCATTTAGAGTGACACTTGTTCCAGAAGATGTAGGAGTATCATTCACGTTGGATGCAAAAAGGTTTACAAAAGCTTTTTCAGATAAATCACTATTGGAATTTTTAATTTTATACTCAAAAGCATCTATAAAATTTTCAGTACCATCATGTTGATAAGTAAATCCTCCTTTAAGATCTGAGTTTAGAGTAATTGTTCCATATTTAGGATTAGTAACAACCCAAAGGCTATCAATTGTAAAGTTGTTAGTATCCAAATCATTGACAAGTAAACCATGACTTTCAGCAACAGTAAATGTATCTCCTTCATTTAACGAATAAGAATCTGGTATTGGAATTAAAGTAGCAAAATTAAATGTTACGGTTGCCGCATTACCAGCAACACCAGAAAAACCATCAACAGCAGAATAAGTAAAGGAGTCTGTATTAAAAACACCCGATGAAGCACTAGGTATATAGACAAATGTACCGTCAGGATTTAAAGTAACCGTTCCATTAGTTGGATTGGTAACAAGAAGAGCTGTGAATTCATTTTTTTCTGGATCAACATCGTTTCCAAGCACACCAACTCCAGGCAAAGTGATTGTAAACTCCGCTCCTGCAATATAATAAGTATCGTTATTTGCCGTTGGGGCATCATTTACATCATTTACATTAACTGTTACAATAGCTGAAGAACTCAATGCCCCATCAGAAATATTGTAAGTAAATGAGTCTGTTTTAGTTTCTGAACCATCATGCGAATAGGAAAAACTTAAAGGATTTATTAAATCTAATATAACTTTTCCATTTGATGGATTTTGAGTGACAGAAGAGGTTAATTTTGAACTATCAGAATCAGTTGCGTTAAAAGCTTCACCTTGAGAAGTTCCCCCCTCATTTACATTAATAGTAGAAGCAGTAACAACTGGAGCATCATTGACCGCTGTTATTACAATGGAAACAGTAGAGCTTCCAGATTTTAAATTATTACCACCATTTTGGGTGTTAGCAAGTTCAGTAGCAGTAACTGTAAAAGAGTCTTCTGTGGTATCAGAACCATCGTGAGTATAGGTAAGTAATCCCGTAATAGCATCCTTAGAAACAGTTCCATTAGTAGCATTACCATTAGTAATAGTTAACTCAGCATTTTCAGCGTCTTTACCAACAACTGTGATTTCAACTGAGGAACCCTCTTCAACAGTCTTAGAAATTGCATCTATGGTAGGTGTATCATTTACATTAGTTACTGTAATAGTTATGGTGGAAGTGTTACTTTCACCATCTGAATTAGTTGCCTTAAATGTAAAGGTATCAGAGGGAGCTTCAGAACCACTATGAATGTAGGTATATAAACCAGTTCCACTTTCCTGAAAACCATTATTTGCGGATTTATGTACCGGCGCGGAAACAATAGTATAAGATGTTGCAGTTCCAGTTGTGTAATCTCCTAAATTTATCTGCGTAGTAGAGCCTTCAGCCACAGTAATAGTTGCAGAGGAAGTTTCAGGTGCCGCAATATTTTTGATAGAAATATCAATTGGTATTGAAACGGGATTTGAATAAATTAGTAGTGAAAGGGTTAAAAAAAATGAGGATAATATATTTTTCATAAGGGTTAAAGTTGTTAGGTATATAAGGTAAGGGAAAAATTCAAATAAATTAAAATTTTCCTAAAAATGACACAATACCTGGTTAAATGTTTATATAAGCTTTGTTTTTAAAATGAGTATCAAATAATAATTTACTAACTATTATAGATTTATAGTGTGATATACTACACAATTATGTTTACTAAAATATGAAATTAAACGATTAACTAAGTAAAAAAAGGGGATAAAAATGACTTTGAGATAGATTAAAGCTGATTTAAGTATAAAAAAAGGAATTATAAAAGAAGATAAATAATAAAAGTAGTTCGCTGTATATTCGTAAAGTGGTGATAAAATTATAAGAAAAATATGGTGTTATCTATTCCACATATCTTGCTCAAAATCAAGAATTTCTTTTTTAATTCTCTCAGATTCTAAAATAGACTCTAGACCAGGTTTTTTGTAATCTTTTATAAATCTATTACCATACATGTTATCTTCTTTATAAATGTATGAGTTGAATCTTCTAGAAACTAGTAGTTGATCAAAAGATATTCTAGTAGCATTATTTTTGTCATTATACACTTCAGCAGCGTGAAGAACTTCTCTAATGCTAGGATACCAAATCCAAAATAAATTTGTATTCCTTTCGTCTAATTCCTCATCTTGCTTAACATCTTCACCAACAGGCATTAGTCCAAGTAAACGATAACGCATCTCACCAATTTTTTTATCAAAGTACCACATTCCTTTAATTTTATATCCGGAAATGTCTGTTGATTCTACTTCTTTAGGAATAGAAGATCCGTCTGAAAACTCTAATTGGATAGATATTTTTTCTTTAGCTTCTGGCGAGGTCATAGGATAATTAAAATTATCTTCATCACCTTGATAAATTTTTGTTATTGTTCCATTAATAATATTCTCCTTAATTACACGCCATAAAGACTTTCTGATTCTTTCATTAGGATCATCATAGGTTGGAAATAATAAAGGGAAATTTAATTTTTCATCTAAATCAATATATTCATAAACAATTTTAGACCAAAGAATATCTCTATCATCAATAAGATTATACTCTAAGAATGAATCTGAGTCAGATTGTTTTTGATCAATATTCTTTTGACCTATTTCTATTGGATCAACAGCATTCAAAAGATTTGATTGACTATAACTCTCTAAAAAAGTTAACACAAATAAACACGCTAAAATAGATGTATAATTAAATTTCATTATTCGATAATAATATAAAATTGTTCAACTTCGTAATTTGGAGTAACAACATCTCCATCTCTCATACTAGCTCTAATGTTTAATATTTGTACAACAGTACCTTTACTAGAACTTTTAATAATTCTAGCAGCATCCCTACTACCGCTTACTTTATTTCCTTTAACTGAAATGGATGTATTATTACCAACTTTAATATCATAACCTGTAACATCTATAGAATAATCATAGAAAAAATTCTTAGGTTTTTCACCTGTTATAAGGCCATTACTAATTAAAGTTTTTGATCCAGATTGACCGGTTCTTAATACTTTACCCATTCCTTTTACAGAACCTTTTCCTGGGGGAGCATTTAATATTCTAAAAGTTCCGCCATTAAAGTTCTTTCTTTTTCCATTAAGCATTCCAGAAACAGTAATATTCATTTCTTTAGCTTTAGAATTAGTAGGTTGAGCAGCCCATCCTTTTTTAGATCTTGAAAATTTGGCGTTTTTACTTGAAGGAACAATTGTGTTAGCTGCAACTCCAGGGATAGAAATGGAAGTTGGATTTCTAAGTCCTCTGTAAAACACTTTCATGTTATCAGCAGAAACAACAGCTGAATTAGGTTCTCTTGTAATTTCTAATTTTAAATTAACTGGTATTTTTTCTTCTTCCTGAGTGTCAACATTATTTTTATAAATAAATCCTGTCAAATCATAAGTCCCAGCTGAACTAATTCTTTTGTTTAAAACTACTGCTCCTTTCTCAATGGAATATTCACTTTTTTTAAGTTGGGTTCCATTAATAAAAAGCTCGACTCTGTCTGGCTCATAGGCAGCATCTTTTTTACCCATTACTATAGAAGCATTTACTGTTTCAGATGTATAAAATGTAGGTTTTTCAGAAACTAGTAAAGTCTGAAAAGAATTTAAACTACCACCACCAAGAGCGTTGTTAATTTCATTTAAAACTGAATTTTCTATGAATCTTATATCACTTTGGATTTTAGTTAATTTCGCAATTGATGCAATCACAGGAAATCCTTGAAAGTTATAATTTAAAAATTCTTGCTTTGTCCCGTCTTCTTTTAATACTTTTTCTGTGTAATTAAAACGCTCGCTTGCAACAGAATTTACAGCCTCAAAATTATACACAACTTCAACAGATTCTTTTTGTTTCGTGCCATCTAATTGAGTTTTGGCTACTTTAGATTCTTCTTCTCTAAACACTAATTCGTCGACAACATCCTTAATAGAGTTAGGAAAATTCTTGAATTTAGCCACATATTCCTCTCCTTTAACAGACATGATATCTCCATCAAAAAACATGTCATCTAAAATCTCTGATTTATCCATTTCTTGATAAGAAGTGACAAAAAACTCTTCACCCGTTTCCTTATCAATAACTTGGTTTTGGTACTTATTTTTCACTCCACCTTCACCCACTATCAACGAATCTTTAATAACTTGAATAAAATTATAAAAATCGTCAGCTTCTTTTTTCATTTCTAAAACCATAATTGCCGGTATCTCATAATTTAATGAGGTGCTAGCATTAGCTGCTATTTTAGCATATACTTCATCTGAGGCAGTTTCAACTTGTCTAGTTGAAGCTTCTAAATCACTGCTTAAATTTCCTAGAGTTGCAAGAACTTCTTTACCAATATTAAGTGCAAGCATAGCTATAAACACGAGATACATCATGTTTATCATTTTCTGTCTTGTATCTAATTTTCCTGCCATAATTTATTAATTATTAATATTAATTATTCATAGCGTTAAGCACACCTTTGTATTTCACATTAAGTTGTGCAACTTTATTTTTCATTTTAGCTAGCTCCTCGTTTAATCCTTCAGGAACGTGCATTTCGCTAGTTGAAGAATTAACTTCCACTAAATGACTACTTAAAGATTCATAAAGCTTATTGATTTCACCTAGTTTAACAGCTCCTGTATGAATGTTTGCATTATATTCACTCATATGGCTGTTCATATCTGCAGGAACATGTAATTTACCTATAGACACACTTGCAGAAGCAAGGTCATCATTTAATTTGGTGATCTTACTTATAGATGTAGCTACAGCCTTTGCAAGTTCATGAGTCTCAACTTCAAGAGTTTCTATATCATCTCCACTTTCAAAACCATCAGGATCAATCGTCATATAGCCTTTTACACCAGAAATACCAAAAATTATTGCCTCAGTAATAAGACCTGCTGTTAACCATACATTACCAGAAAATATAAAATCTCCATGAGTTATTTTTAAAAGAGCCCCTATAATTACAATAGCTGCACCCAATCCAAACATTAATTCTAAAACGTTATCTGGAATAAAAAATCTCTTGTGTTTAATTGCTTTCATTTTATTTATTTTTAGTTAGTGATAAATTTTATAATCTTTTAAAATACTTTATTTGGGTTGTCGTCTATACCAATATCTTCTCCAAGATAATCTTGTACAGTTCTAAATCCAATATACGATCTTTTTTCTTTTTGATATTCGTAATCTCTTGTACTAACCCTTAAAAAGTAGGCTACATCCTTCCAAGAACCACCCCTAACAACTTTTCTTAAATTAGTAGAATCGTTGACGTAAGCGCCATTATTAACATTAGGATTTAATCCAGAATCAAATTCATAAGCACCTTTATCATAAGCAGATTCAGTCCATTCAGAAACATTACCAGCCATGTTGTATAAACCGTAATCATTTGCCCAATAAGACTTAGCCTCTACAGTGTAAAGCGCATTATCAGAAGCATAATCACCTCTGTTAGGTTTGAAATTAGCTAAAAAACAACCTTTAGAATCTAAAGTGTAAGGTCCTCCCCAAGGATAAGTTCCAGATTCTAAACCTCCTCTTGCAGCATATTCCCACTCTGCTTCACTAGGCAATCTAAACGATGGTAATCTTTGTCCTTCTTTTTTCTTAGTTCTTTGATATTGGTTTTTATACATTGTTCTCCAATGGGCAAAAGCAGCAGCTTGTTCCCAAGAAATACCAACCACTGGATAATCATTATAAGCATCATGCCAAAAATAATCATTGTGCATAGGCTCATTATAACTATAATTAAAATCTCTGATCCATGAAGTTGTATCAGGATAAATTTGAATTGACCTTTGTTTAAAAAATTCTTTTCTTGTTTCACTTTTAGCTTTTACTGCTGCAGCAGCATCAAAGAAATCGTAAACGTATTCAATTTTTTTTGTATTAAATGTTCTATCACCATTAAATGATTCTTCTTTAGAAAGGAAAAAGCCTGTTCCTTCTCCAAACTCTCCTTCCATTACTTCGGCATAAGCTAAATCTGGATAATCATTTCTCCCCCAGATTAAATCAACTTCGTTATTTAAGTTGTAAGTATCTTTATCGAACTCACTAATTTCAAGTGACCACTGTTCTTTATACTTAGTGTACCCATTCTTCTCTTCATCAGCAACATCTTCAGGAACTTGATATTTAGGGAAAAAACTATTTATACTGTTATCAGCGTCTAAATCTTCTTGACTAGGTGTTGGTCCAAGTTCTGTAATGGCACGTTTAGCGAGTGCATCTCTAACTATAGAGTCTCTTACCCAGTTAACAAACTGCCTGTACTCTCCATTAGTGATTTCTGTTTCGTCCATATAAAAAGCTTTTATAGAAACAGTACTTGTTGGTGCATTTTCTAGTTGAGCTAAGTCAGCATCAGCCATACCCATTAAAAAAGCTCCACTTGGAATTAATAACATACCGGTAGGTTTGTCTGGAAAAAACTTCTTCCCTTTGTTGCCCATAAGCTCTCCCCTATCAGATTTAGAACAGGAAATTAAGAAAACCGATATAACGAGAAATAATAATATTTTTTTCACCAAAAATTTAATTTTAAATATCTTAAAGCCCATAAAAATAACAATATTTATTTTACTAAAATAGAATTTTGAATTAATTATATGAAATTTCTTTTCAAACATAACAATAATTTATCAGAAATATCGCCATTACAAGCCTCTAAATAATCCTCATATCCACATGGACATAACGAAACATCACTTAATTTATTGTTGTTTTCTTCAATTATTTCAAACCACCATTTTTGACTTACATCACTTTGATAGAACTTAATTTGATGGTTTTCTAAATCTATATGATAACTTTTGCCTTTAAAATTTTTAGATTTAGGATCTTCTATTATTCTAAGTGAAAATCCTTCAATAAAATACCATACTACTTGAGCTAACAAAGTACTTGAAATAGAGTTTTTAAAAACTTCAAAAACACCAACACAAGAGATTCTATCACTCATCCCTGCATATCTTGCAATGGAACATATTTCACTGCTTTCAAATCCATTAGGGTAATTATGAATAAAGTTTAATTCTGAAGCCTTTACTGATCTAAAATCTATAGACAAAAGATCTGTGTATCTTAAACTCGGCTCTATCAAGTCTATTTTTTTGTTTATTTTTCCTAATCTATGAGATTCGAATTGTAATTTTTCTAATAGGTCAATTTCTTCCTGAGAATTTAAAAATGTTTGGAATCCTAAATTACAATAATGACTTAGCTTATTGTCTTTATCCATTATTATTTTGGACATATAAGATGATGAATCAAAGTCTTTTTTAATCTGTCCAAAATCAAATTTGTTGTCAACTGATGTTAAGTTCACATAATCTTCTTTTTTTGCAAAAGATTGATATAAAGGAAAGGTTAAATCTTGAGTTCCACCTATAAAAAAAGAAATTATGTTTTTTTCTAAAAGAGATTCATTTATAGTTTTAAGTGCAAAATAAGTGTCAGAAATATCATCTCCACTAATAACATCCCCCATATCAATAATATTGACATTCCAATCTCCACAAAAAAGAGAATAAAACTCTTTTCTAAATGAATTAATGTCTAAATATTTTTTATTTACTTCACTTGATTTACGGCACTCACTTAAGCCAATTAAAGCAATGTCAAAACCTTTTAAATTTGATTGATTATCACCATAAATAGTAATGGATTTTCCAATAGTAAGAGGAGATAATTGATTTTTAAAATCAACTATTTCATTATTAACTGGTAAAAGACACTCAGCTATCATTTTTATTTTTTAGATTTTGGAGAGGCCTTTTTTGTTTTCTTTTTTTGAAATAAAGCTTTTACGTCCTCAAGAGAAAACTTATCTACGTCAGTTCCTTTTGGTAATTCGACTTTAGTTTTACCTTTTATAACATTAAACCTGCCCCATCTAGCTTTCTCAATTCTAATTCCTTCATCTTCCCAAATTCTAAGAAGTTTTTCGATTTCTTTTTTCTTTTTAGCTTCAATTAAACTAGCGCAATCCTCTTGACTTAAATTGTCAAAATCATAATTCTTATTTACATTAATAAACAATCCATTCCATTTTATAAATGGGCCAAATCGTCCCTTACCCTTACTTACATCAAAGCCATCATAATTACTTATTGGCGCATCCGCTTTTCTTTTTTCTAAAATTAACTCAATAGCTTTGTCTAAAGAGATTTCTAAAGGACTCAATCCTTTAGGCAAAGAAATAAAAGCATTATTATGTTTTACATATGGACCGAATCTTCCAGAATTAGCTTCAATTTTTTCATTTTCAAAATCACCTAAATAACACGGCAGTTTAAAAAGGTCTAAAGTTTCTTCTAAGGAGATTTTACTGATTTTCTGATCTGGCAATAGTCCTGCAAAAATGGGCTTCTCTTCTTCGTCAACAGTACCAATCTGAGCCATTGGCCCGAATTTACCTAACCGAACACTAACTTTTCTACCTGTTTTAGGGTCATCTCCTAATACTCTTTCACCAGTTTCTCTAGCTGCGTTCAGTTGAACATCTTCAACTATAGGATGGAATGAAGAATAAAATTCTTTTAAAATACTTGTCCATTCTTTGTCTCCATTTGCAATTTTATCAAAATCTTGCTCCACACTAGCTGTGAAGTTATAATTCAAAATATCTTTAAAATTATTAACTAGAAAATCTGTAACAACAATTCCAACTTCTGTTGGAACTAACTTTCCTTTATCTGATCCGGTAGTCTCCATTCCTTTATTGGAAGTGATTGAACCATTTTTAAGCATAAGCTCTCTATACTCTCTTTCATCTCCTTCAAAAGAACCTTTAACAACATATTTTCTGTTTTGAATAGTCGTAATGGTTGGCGCGTAGGTTGATGGTCTTCCTATTCCTAATTCTTCCATTTTTTTCACAAGTGCTGCCTCAGAATACCTGTAAGGAGGTCGAGAAAATTTTTCTGTAGCAATCATTTTTAAATTACTTAAACTTTCTCCCTTAGACAGGGATGGTAATATCCCACTATTATTCAGGTCTTCTTCATTGTCAGTTCCGTCAATATATACTTTTAAAAATCCGTCAAACTTTATTACCTCTCCTTTGGTAATAAATTGTTCGCTATAATTATTTGATCCAATTTTAAAAGTTGTTCTTTCAAGGTTAGCATCACTCATTTGAGAAGCAATAGTTCTAAGCCAAATTAGCCTATATAACTTTGATTGATCAGACTCCATGTTAACTTCTTGATTTTCCAAGTTTGTTGGTCTAATAGCTTCATGCGCTTCTTGAGCTCCCTTGTTTTTATTTTGATATTTTTTTCTTCTTGAATATTGATTTCCGTAATTTTTTGAAATTACAGCTTCTGCAGACTTTAAGGCATCATCAGATAAATTAACACTATCAGTTCTCATATAGGTTATGTTTCCTGACTCATATAATCTCTGAGCAGCAGACATAGTTCTACTTACGTTGAAACCCAGTTTTCTGGAAGCTTCTTGCTGTAGAGTAGAAGTAGTAAAGGGGGCTGAAGCTGATTTTTTTACAGGCTTTTTATCTATTGATAAAATATTAAAATTAGACTTAGCACTTTTTTCTAAAAAAAGATTGGCTTCTTCAAACGAATTAAAACTGCCTGAAAGTTGAGCAGTAAACTCCACGTTACTTGAATTGCTAAATTTAGCAGAGACTTTAAATGATGATGAAGTAATAAAATCATTAATTTCTTTTTCCTTGTCAACCAAAAGTCTAACTGCAACAGATTGCACTCTTCCAGCTGAAAGCCCACCCTTAACTTTCCTCCACAATATTGGAGAAATTTCAAATCCAACTAACCTATCAATAACTCTTCTTGCTTGCTGAGCATTAACTAAATTATAATTAATTTCTCTAGGGTTTTCGATCGCTTTTAAAATAGCACTTTTGGTGATTTCACGAAAAACTATTCTTTTTGTTTTTGCTTTCTCAAGTTTTAAGCTTTCAAATAAATGCCAAGCAATAGCTTCTCCCTCTCGGTCTTCATCACTAGCCAGCCATACAAAATCAGCAGCTAAGGCTTTTTTCTTTAAATCTTTAACTATATCTTTTTTATCTTTAGAAATTATGTATTTCGGCTTAAAATCATTTTCAACATCAACCCCTAATTCCTTTGATGGTAAATCAGAAATATGACCATAGCTAGAAGAAACTTTGAAGTCACTTCCTAGATATTTCTCAATAGTTTTGGCTTTAGCTGGAGATTCAACAATTACTAAATTTTTAGACATTGATTTGAAATTTTAAACCACAAAAGTATATTATTTTTTTATTCTGTTTTCTAACATTCTTGAATTTTACTAATTATTAATTAAAAACATTACTGACATATTGTCATAAATTTATTTTTAATTTTATATTTGTAGAAGATTTAATAAAAGATATATGAGTGTTGGACTACATGTTAAAAATGAATTATTAGAAATTGATAAGAAAAAGAGTAACTCTAAGAAGTTTTATATAGAAAGTTATGGCTGCCAAATGAATTTTGCAGACAGTGAAGTTATAGCTTCAATAATTACAGATCAAGGCTATGTTTCAACAACAAACTTAAAAGAAGCTGATTTAATTTTATTAAATACATGCTCAATTCGAGAAAAAGCTGAGCTAACTGTAAGAAAAAGATTAGAAGGTTTTAATAAGCTAAAAAGACATAATAAAAATTTAAAAGTTGGTGTTCTTGGCTGTATGGCTGAGCGTTTAAAAAGTAAATTTTTAGATGAAGAAAAAATTGTTGATTTGGTTGTTGGACCTGACGCTTACAAAGACCTCCCCAACTTAATTGAAGAAATAAATGAAGGAAGAAATGCAGTAAATGTTCTTTTATCAAAAGAAGAAACTTATGGGGATATTAGTCCAGTAAGACTATCTTCAAATGGAGTTAATGCTTTTGTTTCAATAACAAGAGGGTGTGACAACATGTGCACGTTTTGTGTTGTTCCATTTACAAGAGGAAGAGAAAGAAGCCGAGATCCTAAAAGTATTTTAAAAGAAATTCAAGATCTAGTTGATTCTAATTATAAGGAGGTTACCTTATTAGGGCAAAATGTAGACAGCTACTTGTGGTACGGAGGAGGTTTAAAAAAGGATTTTGATAAAATAAGTGATTTGAGAAAAAAATCTTCTATAGATTTTTCTAAATTATTAAAGCTTGTTGCCGAATCTTTTCCAAAATTAAGAATACGATTTTCTACATCGAATCCCCAAGACATGAGTCTAAGCGTTGTAAAAACAATGTCCAATCATAAAAACATATGTGACTATATTCATTTACCGGTTCAGTCTGGAAGTGATGATGTTTTAAAAGCAATGAATAGACAGCACACTAGAAAAGAATATTTAACGCTAGTTAAAGAAATAAAAAAAATTATTCCTGATTGTGGAATTTCTCATGATATGATTACAGGCTTTCCTAATGAGTCTGAAACGGATCATAAACTTACATTAGATTTAATGGAACAAATAAAGTATGATTTTGGATATATGTTTAAATATTCGGAAAGACCAGGAACTTATGCAGGTAAAAAACTAGACGATAATATTCCGGAAGAAATAAAAAAAGTTAGACTTCAAGAAATAATAGATTTACAACAAAAACACAGCAACTATAGAACAAACCAATATCTTGGAAAAGTTGTTGAAGTTTTAGTTGAAAAAGAATCAAAAAAATCTGAACTTTTTTGGAGCGGAAGAAATGAACAAAACACTGTTGTGGTATTTCCTAAAGGAATTTATAATATTGGCGATTTCGTAGATGTAAGGGTTAACAAATGTACATCAGCGACATTAATTGGAAAGGCAACTGATTACTCAACAAAATAAAACATGGAATCATCATTAATAAATATTAAACAACGTTTTGGAATAATTGGAAATGACCCTATTTTAAATAGATCAATTGAAAAAGCAATTAGAGTTTCTCCTACAGATATTTCAGTACTTGTTACTGGAGAAAGTGGGGTTGGCAAAGAAAGTTACCCTAAAATAATTCATCAACTATCTCACAGAAAACACAACAAATATATAGCTGTAAACTGTGGAGCCATACCAGAGGGAACTATTGATTCGGAATTATTTGGTCACGAAAAAGGTGCTTTCACAGGAGCTGCTAATGCAAGAAAAGGATATTTTGAAGTTGCTGATGGTGGAACAATTTTTCTTGATGAAGTTGGAGAACTTCCCTTAACAACTCAAGTTAGATTACTAAGAGTTTTAGAAAATGGCGAGTTTATTAAAGTAGGAGCTTCAAGTGTTCAAAAAACTAACGTTAGAATCGTATCTGCCACTAACTTAGATATGGAGAAAGCAATACAAAAAGGTAAGTTTAGAGAGGATTTATATTATAGGTTGAGTACTGTTGAAATTAAAATTCCCCCACTCAGAGAAAGAAAAGAAGACATCCATTTGTTATTTAGAAAATTTGCTAGTGATTTTGCAAAAAAATATAATATGCCAACTATTAGATTAGTAGAAGAAGCGCAGAAATTACTAAATTCATTTAGGTGGAACGGAAATATTCGTCAATTAAGAAATGTTGCAGAACAGCTATCTGTTTTAGAAGAAAAAAGAGATGTTTCAAGTCCTAAACTTAAATCCTATTTACCAGATTTCAGTTCAACATTACCTGCAGTGTTAAATAAGAGTAATTCGTCAAGTGATTTCTCAAATGAAAGAGAAATACTCTATAAAATTCTCTTTGATATGAAAAAAGATTTAAATGATTTGAAAGAAATAACTAGTCATTTAAAAAATGATGATAGACCTGCTGATTTTAAGGAAGAAGATATTAGTGTTTTTGAAAAATTACACAATGAAAGTTCAGATAAATCTAAAGAAAAGGCTGAATTAATTGAAATTAACAAAAAAGAATCTACTTTTAATATTTCAAATGGATCACAAGATAAATATCATTTTGTTGAAGAAATAAATGAAGAGGAACCTTTATCCATTCATGATAAAGAATTGGAACTGATTATAAAAGCTCTTGAAAGAAATCAAGGAAAAAGAAAAGCTGCCGCAATTGAACTAGGCATCTCCGAAAGAACACTCTACAGAAAGATTAAACAGCATGACATTGAACTTTAAAACAAGAATATATTTTGGACTGCTCGCTCTGATTTTTTTAGGTTGCGGGAGTTACTCTTTTACAGGTGCGTCAATCCCAGAGGGAACAGAAACTTTTCAAGTAAATTTTTTTGAAAATGATGCTGGAAATAATATTGGATCAATTTTTGAACCAGGAATTGATAGAGATTTTACACAAGCCCTACAAAATATTTTGCAAAATCAAACTAACTTACAATTAACATCTATTGATGGAGATCTTGTTTATGAGGGAGAAATTATTGAATATAGAGTAAGTCCAATGACAGCAACGTCCGATTTAACTGCATCCCAAAACAGACTAAGTGTTGTTGTGAATGTTAGATTTGTTAATATTAAAAAAGAAGATGACAGTTTTGAAAGAAGGTTTTCTTTTTATTATGATTATCCTGCAGAAGTTCAATTATTGAATATAAAATCTGAAGCTCATGATGTGATATTTGAAAGAATAACTCAAGATATTTTTAACGCCTCATTAGCAAAATGGTGATTCTAGATAAAAAAACTTTTTCGCATTTATTAAAAAATCCAAGAGAAATTACTTTGGAAGAGAGTTTGTCAATAAAAAAAATGACAAAACAATATCCTTTTTTTCAAATAGCAAGAATAATGGAGTTAATTGGTCTTAAAAAACACGATCATCTGAGTTTTAATAAAGCTTTAAAAAATTGTGCTATTTACTCATCTAACAGAAGTGTTCTATTTGATATAATAAAACATCAAGAAAACAATATCAACAGCCCGACAATTAAAAGTCTCAAAATACTTTCGTCTGAAAAAACTAAAAATTCTTTTATTGATTGGCTAAATATTTCTAAACCAGTTTCAAAAAACATTAACGAGAGTTTAATTAGTGATTTTTTAAAAATAAACCCTAAACTTTCCGCTAATAAAACGAAATCAAATGAAAATTTAGCAAACAATTTTAAACTTAGCAAAAAAGAATATATGACTGAAACACTAGCGAAAGTTTATTTTAAACAAAAAAAATACAGTGAAGCTATAAAGGCTTATGAAATTCTTTGCTTGAAATATCCAGAAAAAATCAGTTTATTTGCAGACCAAATAAAAACTATAAAAAATAGTTTTCAAAATAAATAATAGTTATGAGTAGTTTTTCAATATTTTTAGTCTTAATCCTTTCAGTTTCTTTTTTATTAATATTAGTAATTATGGTTCAAAACCCGAAGGGAGGAGGTTTATCTTCCTCATTTGGAGGAGACTCTCAACAACTAGGTGGTGTAAAAAAAACATCAGACTTTCTAGATAAAAGCACATGGGTATTAGCTGGAATTTTACTAATTCTAATATTATTATCAAACCTTACTGTAAATACTAGCTCTGAAAATTTAGATTCAAAACTTTTAAACCCAAATGATATTGAATCAAGCATTCCAGAATTTTTACCTGAAGAAATTCCTTTAGAGATTCCTATTAAAGATTAGGTTCAAGTTTAATTACAAATGTCACACTGTCATTTTTAAAATTGGAATATTGTGATTTTTGTCAGCCTAATTAATTTGGCACGATTGATGTAAATTACATATTAAAAATAAAATATAAATTATGAGTAAATTAAATATTAAGCCATTGGCAGATCGAATATTGATTGAGCCTTTAGAAGCTGAAACAAAAACTGCTTCTGGAATTATTATACCTGATTCTGCTAAAGAAAAACCTCAAAAAGGAAATGTAGTAGCAGTCGGGCCTGGAACAAAAGAAAATCCTGTTACAGTTAAAACTGGTGATAGTGTTTTATATGGTAAATATTCAGGAACTGAATTAAAACTAGAGGGTAATGATTATTTAATAATGCGAGAAAGCGATATTCTTGCAATAGTTTAAACTTATAAAAATTAATAAAATGGCAAAAAAAATTCAATTTGACGTAGAAGCAAGAGAAGGACTTAAAAAAGGTGTAGATGCTTTAGCAAATGCTGTTAAAGTTACATTAGGTCCAAAAGGAAGAAATGTTATTATCGGAAAATCTTTTGGAGGTCCTCAAATTACTAAAGATGGTGTCACTGTTGCAAAAGAAATAGAACTAGAAGATGCTCTTGAAAATATGGGAGCTCAAATGGTTAAAGAAGTTGCTTCTAAGACAAACGATTTAGCTGGTGATGGTACAACTACCGCTACAATATTAGCGCAAGCAATTGTAAAGGAAGGTTTGAAAAATGTAACAGCAGGTGCTAACCCTATGGACTTAAAAAGAGGGATTGACAACGCTGTAGAGGCTGTAGTTTCTGAACTAGGTAAAAATTCACAAACTGTTGGAAATTCATCTGATAAGATAAAACAGATTGCTTCAATTTCAGCAAATAATGATCAAACTATTGGTTCTTTAATCACCGAAGCATTTGACAAAGTGGGTAAAGAAGGTGTAATCACTGTTGAAGAAGCTAAAGGAACAGATACATATGTAGATGTTGTTGAAGGGATGCAATTTGATAGAGGATATCTTTCTCCTTACTTTGTTACTAATTCAGAAAAAATGGAATCAGATCTTGAATCTCCATATATATTACTTTACGATAAGAAAATTTCTGCGATGAAAGATCTTTTACCAATATTGGAACCGGTTGCACAAAGTGGAAAACCATTACTTGTAATTGCTGAAGATGTGGATGGAGAAGCTTTAGCTACACTTGTTGTAAATAAATTAAGAGGTTCATTAAAAATTGCTGCAGTTAAAGCTCCTGGTTTTGGAGACAGAAGAAAGGCAATGCTTGAAGATATTGCAATTTTAACTGGAGGAACTGTTATATCAGAAGAAAGAGGATTTACTTTAGAGAATACAACATTAGAAATGTTGGGATCTGCTGAGAGAGTTACTATTGATAAAGACAATACGACTCTTGTAAATGGAGCAGGTGACAAAGAAGCTATTGCAGCTAGAGTTCACCAAATTAAGTCTCAGATAGAAACTACTACATCAGATTATGATAAAGAAAAACTTCAAGAAAGATTAGCGAAGTTAGCTGGTGGAGTTGCAGTTCTATATGTTGGTGCTGCTTCAGAAATTGAAATGAAAGAGAAAAAAGATAGAGTAGATGATGCTTTACATGCCACAAGAGCTGCGGTTGAAGAAGGAATTGTTGCAGGAGGTGGTGTTGCGTTATTAAGATGTATAAAAGTGCTTGAAAAACTAACAAGCGATAATTTAGATGAAGTTACTGGTATTCAAATTATATCAAGAGCAATAGAGGCTCCACTAAGAATAATTGTTGAAAATGCAGGAGGTGAAGGATCTGTAGTTGTTGCGAAAGTTCTAGAGGGAAAAGGTAATTTTGGTTATGATGCCAAAACTGAAACTTATGTAGATTTATTAAAACAAGGAATAATCGATCCGAAAAAAGTTACTAGAATAGCCCTTGAAAATGCTGCTTCAGTTGCAGGAATGATTTTAACAACAGAATGTGCATTAGTCGACATAAAAGAGGATACTCCAGCAATGCCCCCAATGGGTGGTGGTGGTGGTATGCCAGGAATGATGTAATAAAATTAATACCAAAACTGCTCTAATAATTATTAGAGCAGTTTTTTTTATGTACAAATCTGACTTAAGAAATATTAAAAAAATTATAAATGACTTAGATTTTAACTCTAGTTTAGAATCCATTTGTAGTTATTTAAAACAAAACATACATGGTTATGATTGGGTTGGGTTTTATTTCCACGATAAACTCAATAAAGAACTTGAATTAAAAGCATTTTCAGGGCTTCCTACTGAGCATACTAAAATTCCATTTGGTAAAGGTATTTGTGGGCAAACAGCAAAATCAAATAAACATATAATTGTTCCAGATGTTTCTAAAGAGATAAATTACATCTCATGTAGTAACAATGTGAAATCAGAAATAGTTGTTCCTCTTTTTTTAAATAACATAAACATTGGACAAATTGATATTGACTCAAACTATCCAAATAGATTTTTAAAAGTTGATTTAGAATTCTTGACTAACATCAATGAATTAGTTTCTGAAAAAAAATTAAAATAAATAAATTTTTCTAATTTATTTTTTCAAAAAAAACTACTTTTATACTTCATTTTTATATCAATTAAATATGTTACAAATAAAATCTGCTTTGATATCGGTTTTTGACAAAAATGGACTGGAACCAATCGCAAAAAAACTTGATTCTTTAGGAGTTGTAATTTATTCAACTGGTGGCACAGAAAGCTTTTTAAAAAAACTTAATATTCCTGTAATTAAAGTAGAAAATATAACAAGTTATCCATCCATTTTAGGTGGAAGGGTTAAAACACTGCATCCAAAGGTTTTTGGTGGAATATTAAATAGAAGTAAAAACAAGAATGATTTAGCTGATATTAAAAAATATGATATTCCAAACATAGATTTAGTGATTGTTGACCTATATCCATTTGAAAAAACAGTCGCTTTTGGAGAAAGTGAAGAAAATATAATAGAAAAAATAGACATTGGTGGCATCTCTTTAATTAGAGCAGCTGCAAAAAATTTTAAAGATGTTATGTGTGTATCTTCTAAAGATGACTACAATTATTTTTTATCTGAACTTACTGAAAATTTAGGAAAAATTAATGAACCTTTTCGAAGAGAATTTGCAGCTAAAGCATTTAATATATCATCACACTATGATACAGCCATATTTAATTACTTTAACTCAAAGAATGATGTTTTTAAAAGTAGTTTTCACAACGGTCAATCTTTGAGGTATGGAGAAAATCCTCATCAAAAAGGAGTTTTTTATGGAGATTTTAATTCTTTTTTTACTCAAAAAAATGGAAAAGAATTATCTTATAATAACTTTCTAGATATTGATGCAGCAGTTAACTTAATGAATGAATTTAATGAAGATTTGCCAACTTTCGCAATCTTAAAACACAATAATGCCTGCGGCTTATCTACAAGGAATTCTCTTTTAGAAGCTTATAAAAATGCGTTAGCAGGTGATCCTATTTCTGCTTTTGGAGGAGTACTAATTTCAAATAAAACAATAGATCTTTCAACTGCTGAAGAAATTAATAAATTGTTTTGTGAAGTTGTCATTGCTCCAGGTTATAATGAAAAAGCTTTAGAATTATTGAGCAGTAAAAAAAATAGAGTCATTTTAATTAAAAAAGGTGGTGAACTAAGTAAGGATTCTGTGAGAACATGTTTGAATGGGATTCTGTACCAAGATAAAGACAATATTACTGATACTGAATCCGATTTTAAAACGTGTACCGTTAAACATCCAAGTGAAAAAGAAATTCAAGATTTAACTTTTGCCTCAAAAATATGCAAGCATACAAAGTCAAACACTATAGTTTTAGTTAAAGACAAACAGTTAATTAGTTCAGGAACTGGTCAAACATCTAGAATTGATGCGTTAAAACAAGCAATTGAAAAATCTACTAATTTTAATTTCGATTTAAAAGGAGCTGTAATGGCAAGTGATGCCTTTTTTCCCTTTCCAGACTGTGTTGAAATAGCTCACAAACAAGGGATTTCATCTGTAATTCAACCTGGAGGATCAATTAAAGATGATTTATCTATTAACTATTGTAATACAAATAATTTATCAATGGTTTTAACTGGAATTCGTCATTTTAAACATTAAATTTATTAACTTGTAATATACTACTGAATTATGGCTTTTTTTGACTTTTGGACTGAATCTATAGCAATTGACCTTGGCACAGCCAATACTTTAATTATTCATAATGATAAAGTAGTTGTTGATAGCCCTTCAATTGTAGCAATTGACAAAAGAACTGATAAAATCATAGCTGTGGGAACAGAGGCTAGTTTAATGCAAGGTAAAACTCATGAAAACATCAAAACAGTAAGACCTTTAAAAGATGGTGTTATTGCTGATTTTAATGCATCTGAGCAAATGATTAGTTTATTAATTAAAAGTATCCCATCATTAAAAAAAAAATTTTTTACTCCATCACTAAAAATGGTGATTTGTATTCCCTCAGGAATTACTGAGGTTGAAATGAGAGCTGTAAGAGAATCTGCTGAAAGAGTAAATGGAAAAGAAGTTTATTTAATACATGAACCTATGGCTGCGGCAATAGGAATTGGAGTAGATATTATGCAGCCTAAAGGGAATATGATTGTTGATATTGGAGGAGGAACAACCGAAATTGCAGTCATTGCTCTTTCTGGAATAGTATGTGATAAGTCAGTTAAAGTCGCTGGAGATGTTTTTACTGGAGATATCATTTATTATATGAGAACGCAACACAATTTATTTATTGGTGAAAGAACAGCTGAAAAAATTAAAATTACAATAGGATCTGCTTCTGAGGAACTTGAAACTCCTCCTGATGATCTGTCAGTACAAGGAAGAGACCTGTTAACTGGTAAACCTAAAGAAACTCTAATATCTTACCGCGAAATCGCAAAAGCTCTAGATAAGTCTATTGTGAGAATTGAAGATTCAGTGATGGAAACTCTTTCGCAAACACCACCTGAATTAGCTGCAGACATTTATAATACTGGTATTTACCTAGCTGGTGGAGGATCTATGCTCAGAGGCTTGGACAGAAGGCTTTCTAAAAAAACAGATTTACCTGTGTTTATTGCCGAAGACCCGCTTAGAGCAGTTGTAAGAGGGACGGGTATAGCTTTAAAAAATATAGAAAGATATAAAAGTGTCTTGGTGAAATAGTATATTATTATGCAACGAATCATCGATAACATCTTAAAATTTAAAGATGTTTTAGTTTTCTTAGTTCTGTTGCTCTTTTCTATTTATTTAATAATAAACTCCAATTACTATCATAAGTATAAAGTACTAAATTTATCAAATAATTTCGTTACTGATATACTAAAAGAATATTCTTCTATTAATGAATACATAAAGTTAAAAGAATACAACATAAAATTAATTAAGGAAAATGTAAAATTAAAGAACGAACTACGAAGATTTAACATTGAGAAAATAGATAGTGTATTTTTAGAACAAAAATTTATTTATACTGATGCTAAAATAATTTCAAATAATATTTCATTACTAAAAAATTATTTAATAATTAATAAAGGAAGTAAAGACGGAGTTATAAAAGAAATGGGTGTTATAAGCTCTGAGGGAATTATAGGAATTGTAAATGAAATTTCTGAAAATTATTCTTCTGTTATGTCTATATTAAATATAAATTCAAAGATTAATGCAAAAATAAAAAGAACTTCCCATTTTGGAAGCTTAGAATGGGAAGGATTAAATAAAGAAATACTCTTACTTAAAGACATTCCAAAAACAGCTATAATTAATATTGGAGACAGCATAGTTTCAGGTGGAATGTCAGCGATATTCCCAGAAAATATCAAAATTGGACTAATTTCAAAAATAGAGTTTGATAAAAATTTAGATAATTATTTAAGGCTTGAAATCAAACCACATAACGATATGTCTAGCGTTCGAAATGTGTACCTAATATCTAGTCTTTTTAAAAGTGAAATCAAACAATTAAAAGAAAAAGTTGATGAATAATTTATACTTTTCTATTATTACAAGATTTATTTTATTAGCTCTAATACAGGGGCTTATTTTTAGTAAGTTTGATTTATTTGGAATTTATGACCCTTACATATGCTTGGTTTTCATATTAACATTTCCAATTAAAGTTAACAGAATTATATTTCTATTAACAAGTTTTGTCTTTGGAATTACTTTAGACTTATTTACAAGCTCTTATGGAATAAATGCTGCTGCATGTTTATCAATAGCGTTTCTAAGACCCTACATTTTAAATTTTGTTTTTGGTTCTTTTTTTGACCCTCGTGGTGTAAAAATGATGAAGCATTATCTTTTAGATTCATCAATCTATCAGAAAATTATTTATCTAATTGTAATGATATTTTTGCACCATTTCTTCATGTTTACGTTAGAAGCTTTTTCATTAAATCACCTGCCTTTAATTTTCATAAAAACTATCAAAACATCTTTAATATCATTTATTTTTTGTTCAACTTTCATATATCTATTGATTCAAAATGAAAAATAAATTACTTCCAATACTGATTGTTTCATCAACCATAGTTTTTATATTAAGATTGTTTTGGGTTCAATTAATAAATGTTGATGACGTACAGCTCTCAAACAAAAATTCAGTTCAAAGAGTTTATAATTACCCAGAAAGAGGATATATTTTCGATAGGAATAATAAGTTGTTAGTTGAAAACGAGCCTTATTACGATTTAATGATTGTGCCAAAAGAATTAAAAGAAATTGACACAATTGAATTTTGTAAAATATTAAAAATTGATAAAAAAACTTTAATTAATAAAATCATAAAAGCAAAAAAATTCTCTTACGTTAAATCCTCAGTTTTTTTAGCTCAGATTTCTAAGGATGATTACGCAATTATTCAGGAAAAGTTATGGAAATACAAAGGGTTTAATATTCAAAGAAAATCAAACAGAAATTATCTTTTAAATTCTGCTTCAAATATTCTAGGCTATATAAGTGAAGTTAATGACTACGAAATAACAGATAATAGTTATTATGAATCAGGCGAATTAATTGGTAGACAAGGAATTGAAAAAGCTTATGAAAAAGAATTAAGAGGGCTAAAAGGTGTAAGCTATTATCAAAAGGATAAATTTAACAGAATTACTGGGTCTTATAAAGAAGGGATTTACGATACCATCTATAAGGCTGCAAATGACATCAATTTGACTATAGATTTTAATCTACAAACTTATGGTGACTCCTTAATGATAAATAAGTTTGGTAGTATAATAGCAATTGAACCTAATTCGGGTGAAATATTAGCTCTTGTTAACGCTCCTACATTTGATCCAAATTTATTGATTGGAAGAAACAGGTCTAAAAATTATATGAATTTAAAAAATGACACAATAGGTAAACCTTTATTTGATAGAGGTTTACAAGGTCAATATCCTCCTGGATCTACATTTAAATTAGTAAATGCTTTAATTGCATTACAAGAAAACGTTATAAACGATAAAACCACTATAAATTGTAATCTAGGACATTATTATTCCAGAAAAAGGTTCATGAAATGTCACTGTAAAATTGGAACAATAAATAATTTGGACAAAGCCATTTATAATTCCTGTAATACATATTTTGCAAATATATATAAGCAATCTATTGAAAAGTTTCCTAACTCTTCAATAGGATTAGACAACTGGAAAGAACACGTTAATAGTTTTGGGTTTGGAAATTTTTTAGGCTATGATCATCCTATAGGAAGGCCTGGTTTAATACCAGACTCCAAATATTATGACAAATGGTATTCACGAGGAAGTTGGAAGGCTGCTACTACTATTTCAAACGGAATTGGTCAAGGTGAAATACTCACAACTCCAATGCAATTAGCAAATTTAACCGCAGCAATTGCAAATAGAGGATGGTTTAAAATTCCACATTTAGCAAAAAAAATTAGTAACAATAAAATAAACGAAAAATTTAAAATAAAAAAATACACAACAATCGATTCGATTCATTTTGAAAAAATAATTGAAGGAATGTTTAATGTAGTTGAGAAGGGTACTGCACAAAATGCGAAAATTACAGGAATTGAAGTAGTTGGTAAAACTGGAACTGCAGAAAATTTTATCAAAATTAATGACAAACGTCTTCAGCTAACTGATCACTCGATTTTTATTGGATTTGCTCCAAAAGATGATCCTAAAATTGCCATTGCTGTGTTTATTGAAAATGGTTACTGGGGAACAAGATGGGCAGCTCCTATAGCTAGTCTAATGATGGAGAAATATTTAAAAAAACAAATCAACAGAAAGTATCTTGAAAAATATATTTTTAATGGAAATTTACTAAATGAATATCAAAAACCTTATTTAAAATCAAATTTCAAAATAAATGAATGAAATCAATATAAAAAAAATAGACTGGCTTAGTTTAACGATATTAAGTCTATTAGTTTTATTGGGATTAATAAACATCTATTCAGCAACTCATACTGATTTAATTGAAAACGTATTTTCATTAAATCACCCGTTCGGCAAACAATGTTTCTTTGCTTTTATATCTATCATTTTATTTTTTTTAATACAAACGTTACCATTCAAGTTTTTTGAAAAGTTTGCAAGTATTTTTTACCTCTTATCGATACTATCATTATTAGGACTCTTTATTTTTGGAAAAAACATATCAGGCGCAACTTCTTGGTATCAAATTTTTGGGTTTGGAATTCAACCAAGCGAATTTGCAAAGCCCATAACTGCTCTCGCTTTAGCAAAATTTTTAAGTGATTTAAACGCTAACATTAAAACAATTAAAACTCAATTCTATTCATTTTTAATTATCTTAATACCTATAATACTAATTGTATTGCAACCTGATCCAGGGACAACTTTAATATTTTTAAGTTTTTTTTTAGTTTTTTATAAAGTTGGGCTTCCTTCTATCTATCTCAATCTGTTTATTGGGTTTATTATTTTATTTTTCTTAACCATTCTTTTCAATAAACAAACAATAATATTAGCAGTTTTATTTCTTTCAGTTATTTTGGTTTATTATAATAGATCAAATAAAAAATTAATTAGAAAAATCCTGATTTATAGTTTTATTTTTTCTGTTTTTGCTTTATCAGTTGACTTTATTTTTAATAATATATTTGAACAACATCATAGAGATAGATTCAATATAGTAATGGGTTTACAGCAGGATAATAGAGGTATTGGTTATAATACTAATCAGTCTAGAATTGCATTCGCTTCAGGTGGAATATTTGGAGAAGGATTTTTAAAGGGCTCTCAGACTAAGGGGAGTTTTGTTCCCGAACAACACACAGATTATATATTTTCAACAGTAGGTGAAGAATGGGGGTTCTTAGGAGCTAGCATTGTAATATTACTCTTTTCATATTTAATGATTAGAATATCTAAACGAGCAGAACTACAAAGAAATTTATTTAATAAAATATACGCCTACTCTACGGTCACTATACTGTTCAGTCATTTTTTTATTAATGTAGGAATGGTTTTAGGGTTGGTACCAACTATTGGAATTCCATTGCCTTTTCTAAGTTATGGAGGTTCTAGCTTACTTGGATTTGTTCTTTTGTTCTCTATCTACATAAAACTAGATTCTCAAAGATCAAGTAAATGGTAAACTATTTATTTTTAACAAAAAAATCTCCTAAATTATTTCCTAAAAACATAAAACTTGTGACTAATAACATAATTGCTGTTCCAGGTATAATAGCCAAATATGCTTTTCCTAAAATAATATATTGATAATTATCTTTTATCATTGATCCCCAACTTGGCATTGGAGGCTGAGTTCCTATTCCTAAAAAACTTAAACCGCTTTCAATTAAAATAGCTGAAGCAAAATTAGCAGATGAAATTATTAGAATTGGCCCAATAATATTAGGAATTATGTGTTTAAATAAAATTCTAAAATCTGAAAACCCCAATACTTTTGAAGCAGTTATATAATCTTTATTTTTTTCAGAAATTACCTGTCCTCTTACAACTCTAGCTACTTCAACCCACATAGTTAGGCCTACGGCAACGTATACTTGCCAAAACCCTTTTCCTAAAGCCAGCGAAATTGCAATAACTAAAAGTAATGTAGGTATTGACCAAAACATATTAATTACCATCATAGAAATATCATCAATTAAACCTCCATAGTAGCCGCTAACTAAACCGATAGAAACTCCTATTAGTAATGATATCAAAACTGCTATAAAGCCTATAAAAAGTGAAACTCTAGTCCCAAGCATAACCCGTCCAAATACATCTCTACCAAAACTGTCAGATCCAAAAATAAATTTTCTTTCATTTATGAATTTATTTTCGATTTGATAAGCAGATAAATTGGAAGGAAATAAATGATAGGGGATGATTTTTTTTTCTGAAATTTTATTATATTCCTCATATTCTATACCATCTTCAACTAAACTATATTCATTAATTAAAATTTCTTGGTCAGGAGATTTATTTCCAAAAAAGAAAAGATTTAGTAAAGACTGATTATGATCATTTTTGACAGGAACTGATATTATATTCACTTTAAAACCTGGAGATTTAGAATGAATACCTAAATGCATTTGATTTGAATACTCCGAGCTATCAGAAATAAGTAAATACGAAAATATTGAAATTAAAAAACAAAAAAATATGAAAAAAAAAGAAAGAAATACGCCAAAATGATTATATATAAAACTAACTTTTTTAGTAAACATTAATCAATTTTAGCAAGTATTTTTTTTACTTCAATATTTTTTGATTTCAAGCTTGAAAGTACATTTATGCTTTCATTTAAATAAAGATCTGAACTCAAGCTAGAATGCCATTTTTTTCTTCTTTCTAATAATTCATTTGAGCTTTGTAAAGATTTTTTTTCACTAGCTAATAATTCAAACATTAAATCATTTTTATAATCTTTTATTTTATCAAACTTAGAAATATAGTTCTTATCTATATTTTGTGTTTTTTTAAAGGAATTATAGTTTAATGAAAAAGATTTTAAATCTCGTTTAGCTGAGATCCATTTAGCGTTTTCGGTAATTAAAGAAGCTAATGGGTTTTCATTGACTCTGTCATTACTATTGCTGATCACATCATTAAAGTTGAAATAACCATCCCACAAATCGTAAGGGGCTGGATCAATCTTATCCCAACTGAGTGGATTTTTTTCATCACTTTCTCCAATTTCTAAAAACGAATAGCTATTTGGAATTATAATGTCACTTTTAACTCCTTCAATTTGAACGGAGCCCCCACTAATTCTATAAAATTTATCAGTTGTAATTTTTAATGCTCCAAGATCAAATTGACTATTTGATAAAAATCTATTTAAATCTACTATATTTTGTACAGTTCCTTTTCCAAAACTCTGAGTTGTTCCAATAATTATAGCTCTGCCATAATCTTGAAGTGCTGCTGCTAAAATTTCAGATGCAGAAGCAGACATCTGATTTACTAAAACTACTAATGGTCCATCCCAAACTACTGAGGGATCTTTGTCTGATAGGATTTTTTTTCTATTCCCTGTTGACTTAACCTGAACTATAGGACCTTTTTCAATAAACAAGCCTGTCATATCTACTACTGACTGTAAAGCACCGCCTCCATTATTTCTTAAGTCTAATACAAGACCCTCTATTCCTTCTTTTTTAAGTTTTAAAATTTCATTCTTAACATCTGTTGCACAATTTTTTTCGTTATAATTATCAAAATCAACATAGAATTTTGGTAAACTAATTAGTCCATAAGACCTGTTATCTTTTTTTATTATTGCAGATTTAGCATATGTTTCTACAAGTAAAACCTCATCCCTTATAATAGAAACAATTTTAATTTCGCCGTCTAATTTTTTTCTTAAAGTTAATTTTACTTTAGTCCCCTTTGGACCTTTAATTAGCTTAATAGCATCTTCTAATCTCATTCCTATTACATCAACAGGCAGCTGATCTGCTTGACCTACTTTTATAATTTCATCACCAATTTCAATTTTTTTATCTCTCCAAACTGGCCCTCCTAAAATAATATCTACAATTTCTATTCCGCCATCTTTCTTGGAAAGTCTAGCTCCAATTCCGTCAAATTTTCCAGAAATGTTCATGTCAAAACGGTCTTTAGCTTCTGGCTGAAAATAATAAGTATGGGGATCAAATTGAGAAACAAAAGAATTTATATAAGTTGAAAACCAGTCTTTTTTTTCAAGATCATTCATTGAATCAAATGATTGATTAATGTTGTTTCTAACTAAAACCATAACTTCTTCTAAAAGCTCTGAATTTGGTTTAGATTCTAAGTCATTATCTTTTTTAAGCAAAAATTCCTGTTCTAAAATTTTAATATCATATAAATCTAGAGCGGTATACTTAAGTTGCTTTCTCCACCTGTCCTTTCTTTCTCTGTTATTTTTTGAATAAGACATGTTTTCAAAATCAATATTTATATCTTCATTTAATTCAAAATTAAATGGGTTTTCAAATATAGCAGGAAGAAAAGCCTCAGATTCCTTCATTCTTTGTAAAAGCCTTTCATATGTCAAATTAAAAAAGGACAAATCATAGCTTAGCCACTGATCATCTAATTGAAATTTATATTTTTTAAACTCTTTTAAATCTGTATTCAAAAAATATTTTTTTTGTGAGTCTATTAAATCTAAATAAGTATAAAATATTTTTTCAGAAAACTCATCATTAATGTCCTTAGATTCATAGTGCCCCTTGTCTAAAACATATTTTACAATTTCAATTAATAATTTATCTTTATTTGGATCATCAAATTTTACATCGCTTAAACTCCAACTTATAAGAAATAATGATACTCCAATAAATATTATAACTAATTTTTTCTTCATAATTTAAAATAAAATTTCAATACACATATTTCAAAAACCATGCTAAAGATTAATTAATATACTAATAATTGTAAAGCTTATAAAAATTAAAATTGGATTTATTTTAAATTAAAAAACCCTTACAAAATTTGTAAAGGTTTTTTTGTGCGGGTGAAGGGACTCGAACCCCCAAGCCGCGAAGCACTAGATCCTAAGTCTAGCGTGTCTACCAATTTCACCACACCCGCAAAAGGGAAGTAAATATAGGTAAGATTGTATAAAATATCACTATTGAATTTACTATGTTAAAAAAGCATAATTAATTACATTTACAGAAATATAAAAAATTGAAAAATTTCAAAACTTACATCGAAAAAAATAAAAAACGTTTTTTAAACGAATTATTTGAGTTATTAAGAATTCCATCAATAAGTGCTAGCTCAGATCATGATCCAGACATAAGGTTAACTGCTGATTTAATTAAAAAACATCTTGTAAACTTAGGACTTGATAATTGTGAAATATGTGAAACTCAAGGTCATCCAATCGTATATGGTGAAAAAATCATAAACAAAAATCTTCCTACTATCCTTGTCTATGGTCATTATGATGTTCAACCGGTTGACCCTTTAGAACTTTGGGATCAAGATCCTTTTCAGCCTTATGTAAAAAAAACTAAAATACATCCTGAAGGAGCTATTTTTGCACGTGGTGCTTGTGATGACAAAGGTCAGATGTTTATGCATGTAAAAGCTCTTGAGGTTTTGCTGGAAGATGGTGATTTACCATGTAATGTTAAGTTTATGATTGAAGGAGAAGAAGAGGTTGGAAGTGACAATCTTGAAATATTTGTAAAAAATAATAAAGGAAAACTTTCTAATGATATTATTTTAGTGTCCGATACAGGAATGATCAGCAAAACTATTCCATCAATTACAACTGGGTTAAGAGGGATTTCATATTTGGAAATCGAGTTAACTGGTCCAAATAGAGATTTACATTCTGGTCATTATGGAGGAACAGTGGCTAATCCAATTAATGTTTTGTCAGAAATGATCACTTCGCTTCATGATTCAAATAATAAAATTACAATTCCTGGCTTTTACGATAACGTAACTGATCCAAGTGAAGAAGAAAGAAAAGAAATGGCTTCTATTCCATTTAATATAGATGAATTTAAAGATTCCATCGGACTTAATTTAGAACATGGTGAGTTAGGATACACCACAATTGAAAGACAATCCGTTAGACCTGCTTTAGATGTAAATGGAATTTGGGGAGGCTACACTGAAGATGGAGCAAAAACAGTTTTGCCAGGTAAAGCAAGTGCTAAAATTTCTATGAGATTAGTTCCAGGACAAAATTGGAAAGAGATTAATGAGCTTTTTACAAAACACATCAAAAATATTGCCCCAAAAACTGTTAGTGTTAAAGTAATAGAACACCATGGAGGACAACCCTATGTGGCTCCTACAAACACAATTGGATATAAAGCTGCAAGTAATGCTTATGAAGATGTATTTAAGTTAAAACCAATTCCTACTAAAGATGGCGGAAGCATCCCTATTATAGCATTGTTTGAGAAGGAGTTAGAAAGCAAAACCATACTAATGGGGTTTGGACTAGATAGTGACGCTATTCACTCTCCTAACGAACACTATGGCGTTTCTAATTTTTTATTAGGTATTGAAACTATTTCTAACTTTTATCATCATTTTACTAAACTATCTAAAGGTTAATCAAAAACAATTCTGAAGCAATTCCATCAGCTAAAAACTTTCCTTTAATAGTAGTTTTCACAACGTCATCTGTTAAAGTTAAATGATTTGAATCTATAAATTTTTGAGATTTATTTTTAAAATGTTTTCTGTAATTACTACCAAATTTTTCTTCCAAGTAATGTACAGAAACACCCCAAATTGTTCTTAACCCAGTCATAATATATTCATTGTACTGATCTATTTCAGAAAGATTTTCTTTTTCTAAAAACATTTGGCCACTTTTAATAGCCTTAATATAAAGACTATTGTTAGAGACATTCCAGCTCCTAGAAACACCATTAAAGCTATGAGCAGATGGCCCAATTCCAATATATTTTTTTCTCAACCAATAAGCTGTATTGTTTTTCGAAAAGTAACCCTGTTTAGCAAAACTTGATAGTTCATAATTAACATATTGATTATTAGACATTCTTTCATTCATAAACCTATATTGCTCAAATACCAAGTCCTCATCAAGAGGTTTAATAATATTCTTTTTAACAAATTTATCTAAAACAGTATTTGGCTCAATTGTTAAAGCATAAGCTGAAATATGGTTAAGATCCCAGTTTATTGCTAAATCTAAATTATATTTCCAACTTTTCAAATCGCTATCAGGCATCCCATATATTAAATCAATAGAAATATTGTCAAAATATTTGACAGCAATTTTAATACACTTTTTAGAATCTTTGGAACTATGTGATCTATTCATCAGCTTAAGATCTTTATCAACAAAAGATTGAATACCTATACTCAGCCTATTTACTACACTATTTGAAAGTTCTTTAAGTTTCAACTCGTTTAAGTCATCTGGATTAGCTTCTAAAGTTATTTCAGGATTTAGTGAAGTTTTAAAGTTTTTAAAAACCGATTCAATTAATTTATTTATTTCAAAAGTCTCTAAAAAAGATGGTGTTCCACCTCCAAAATAAATAGTTTCAATTATATCATTGTAACCAATTGATTTAATTTGTATTTCTTTTAACATAGATTCAATAACACTTTCTTTGTTTTTTAAAGAAGTTGAAAAATGAAAATTACAATAATGACAAGCTTGTTTGCAGTACGGTACATGTATATATATTCCAGCCAAAGTGATATATTATTTTAACCTTTTAGGATTATTTTTAACAAAAGATTCCCAACCGCTATATTTACTTTCTATAGTTTTATTATTAGAATTATAAAAATGGCATACAGCAGCTGCTAAACCGTCTGTTGAATCTAAGTTTTTAGGTAATTCTTTTAATCCTAGTAAGCTTTGTAGCATTTTCGCTACTTGTTCTTTTGAAGAATTTCCATTACCTGTAATTGCCATTTTAATTTTTTTAGGCGAATACTCTGTGATAGAAACTTCTCTAGAAAGACCAGCTGCCATTGCGACGCCTTGAGCCCTACCTAATTTCAACATAGATTGAACGTTTTTACCAAAAAAAGGAGCCTCTATTGCAATTTCATCAGGATGAAATTGATCAATTAATTCAATGGTCCTTTCAAATATATGTTTCAACCTTAAGTAATGATCATCATATTTTTTAAGTATCAATTCATTTAATTGTAAGAATTTCATCTTATTATCAACTATCTTAATGAGCCCAAATCCCATAATTATGGTTCCAGGATCAATTCCTAATATTATTCTTTCCTTTTTTGAATTCAATTCGATAGATAGATTAGTCAGATTTTATAATTAAAGGGAATTCAAATCTTGAACTTACCTGAACACCAATATTTGTTTTTGTAGCGGGCAATATATTAGGCAATCTACTAATAGCATCTCTAATAATCATATTAATTAAGGGGATTTCCGTTTTAATATTAAAATTATCTGATATATTTAATAATGAAATTTTGCCATTTTTTTTAATTAAAATTGAAACCAATAATGTGTCATTAAGTTGATTCTTGACTCTAAATTCACTAAAGTTTAAATTATTTGAAATAAGAGTTGTTATTTTATTTTTAAAGCAGTTTAATCTTTTAACATCATCATTAATTTCATCACATAACTTTATAGATGGAGGCTCGTCAGTTTCTGACCATTTAACAGATGGAATTGTAATATCTATGTTTTTTGTATTATAATTACATCCAAAGATTAAAAATATAAAAAGGAAAAATTTTATTATTTTCATCATTGTGTAAATTACAAAAAAAGTAGAGTATATATTTTATATAATCCAAAATTTATGGACCAATTATTTATCGCCTTAGGACTAATTTTATGTATAATAGGACTATTAGGAAGCTTTGTTCCTATAATACCTGGTCCTATTACAAGTTGGTTTGGCTTATTAGTTATAAACTTAACGTCTAGTACGGAATTAAATTACTCATTTCTATTAATAAGCTTAATGATAGCTCTATTTGTATTTACTTTAGACATAATAATTCCAATTATAGGTCTGAAAAAATTTGGAGGAACTAAAAAAGGAATGATTGGAGCCACTATCGGCTTACTGTTAGGACTGTTTATTCTTGGTCCGCTTGGAATAATAATAGGCACCTTTCTAGGAGCCATTTCAGGGGAAATGACAGGAGACTTAAAATTAAGTAAAGCCATAAAAGCCTCTGTTGGAACTTTGATCGGATTCATCGCTGGAGTAGCAATGAAATTTTCAATATCTCTTGTTTATTTTATTTTTTACTTAATTGAAGTGAAAAATATTTTTTTAACGTAATTAATAGTACAAAGAACGATTATCCTCAATATCAGCTTTTTGTTTAACAGCTTGATAAACTGAATTATCAAGATTTGACCTGGAAGCATTAAGCAGTTGATTCTGATATGAAATTATAAAATTAAATTTATTGGATTCATAACTCTCGCTATCAGAAACTATATTCTTTTTTAAAACTTTAATTTTATAAACACCATTTTCACCAATAATAAAATTAGAAACCTGATTAATATCTAAACCAAAAGCATGACCTACTAATAAAGGTTCTCTCCCCGATCCACTAATTGTAGCATTTTTTTGATTAAGAGCTAAAGCTTTTTTGATTTCTAAATTATTATTCGCCGCTAAATCTTTCAAAGAAAGTTTGTTGTCATTTTGCTTAATAATTAAATTTGCTTTTTTTGAATTAAGCACTTTAGGAAGTGCTCTAAACGATGCATTTGCAACTGAAGATAGACCCTCTTTAGTTATATCAGTTACTTGGGCAATAATATATCCACCATTTGATAAGTCAAAACGTTTATAATCATTTAATTTAATTTCATCTGAAAACAACCACTGAACTACTCTTCTTTGGTTAGATAAACCAGGTAAGTTGTCATCTAAAACTTTAATGCCATTAATTGGCTTAACTGTGTAATCGTTTACAACAGCCAGAGCATTTAAATTAAGAGTTTTAGATAAGTTAATTTCAAACTTTGTTGTAAGGTTAAATACCTTGTCACTTGTTTGATCAGATGGTATATTTTTTTGAGCAATTGAAGCTAATAATACAATATCTTGTTTAGCTACCACTTTAATTACATGAAATCCCAAATCAGTTTCTACCACACCAACATTACCCTCTCTTTTAGAAAAAATATAGTCATTAAAAGGTTTAACCATAGCGCCTTCTTGAACAAAACCAAGATCTCCACCTTGATCCTTTGATGGACCATCAGAAAATTCAAAAGCTAATTCAGAAAAACTATTTGGCTTGCTTTTTGCTTGTCTCAAAATCCTGTTAGCCTCTTTCTTTGCTTCTGACTTCGATCTTGTTATTTTTGAATTAGAATTTTGAGCACCCTCAAAAGAAACAAGAATATGACTAGCTCTAACTGAGCCTCCTTTTTTCTTATCTAACATTCTAGAAATTTTAAAATAATCTCCATCTAGATAAGGACCATAAATTTGATTTTTATTTAAATTAAATAACAAATTAGCATGATCTGAAGCAAGAGAGCCTTTAGGTAAATAAATAGAATCGTATTTGATTTCGGAATTTCTATTAACAAATTCTTTTAAGTTTTTTGCTGTTAATAAACTAGGAATTGTTTCTTCTAGTTTAGACACGTTGTTATATTCTTTTTTTTCTATCAAATAAGATTGCAGTTTACTCTTAATAGCATTCTCATCCTCTAAAGAAGGTTTCTCCTCAAACATTACATATTCAATATTTCTAGAGGCTTCAACTTTGAATTCATTCTCATTAGATTTAATATATTTTTTAATTTCAGAATTTTTATATGTGATTAAACTATCCGAAATAGAAGAAAAAGGTATTTGAACATATTCAATATCAACATTATTATTTTGAACTAAATATTCATTTTCACCGTCTTTTTGAGTAAAATTTATCCCCGACCTAATTAAATTAAAGTAAATCTGTTCATTAGATTGATTTTGAAAAATCTGTTCTTGATTTTTCCATTGTTCATATGACTCAGTATTTGTAGTCTTCAACTCAATAATTAAGTCAATAAATTTTTCTATTTCAAAAATTCCTGCATCATTTAAAAATCTTGGATCAGAATTAAAACTAGGATTTTGAGATAATATAAATTCTATATGATCTTTTCCAGAGTCTATTCCACTCAATTTATATTGAGAATTTAAAATTTCCGTTCTAACTGTCTGATCCCAAACATTATTTACGGGAACCATTCCTGAAAGATTATAGTTTCTTTCTAGAAAATCAACTTGATTTCTGAACTCTTCAATTGAAATATCTTCACCATTAACAATGCCTATAGGTTTTTGAGAAGTCATCCCAGGGTCTGTAAAAACTCCAGATATAACAAAAGCGAAAAGAGCCATACCAATTACAAAGATTAAAAAAATTGATTTCTCTCTTATTTTTCCTAAAACAGCCATAATATTTTATTTTTGTAGCAAACGAAAATACGATATCCTTATCAATAAAAAAAAGTGTTTAACCTAAATTTAGTTTAAGACTTTTAATTCTACCGTTTCAATTTTTGTATTAGAAACTTCTTTTATTTTAAATTCAAATTGATCTATTTTTAAAACTTCTTTAATTAAAGGAATATCTTGATTTCTGTGAACAATGAACCCACCTAAAGTTTCGTACTGATCACTAACTGGAATATCTAATTTATATTGATCATTTAAGTAGTCTACTTCTAATCTTGCTGAAAATAGGAACAAGTTTTCATTAAGTTTATTTTCTAAAAAATTAGGTGAATCATGTTCATCTTCAATCTCACCAAACAATTCTTCTATGATGTCTTCTTTAGTTATAATTCCTGATGTTCCACCATACTCATCAATAACTAAAGCTATGTTTTTCCTTTTTTTCGTTAATAGATTCAGTACGTCATTTATAAACATCGATTCAGGGATGTATTCAACTGGCTTAATAATTGATTTAAAATTTTTATATTCTTTAAAAATGTCCATTAAACTAACATAGCCAACAATATTATCTATGTTTTCTCTATGTATTAAGATTTTAGATAACCCAGTTTGAATAAAAATTTTATTTAACTCAGTTGGTTTGATGTATCTATCAACTGAAATAACTTCTGTTCTTGGAACCATAACTTCTCTAGCTCTAACTTTTGAAAATTCTAAAGCATTTTGAAAAATTTGAATTTCAGAATCAATATTATTGCCTGTTGATTCATTACCTAACTCTTCGTTAATATAATCACCTAGTTCATCTTTACTAAATACAACTCTCATTTCATCTTTTTTAGTTTTAAAATAATTACCTAATACACTATCTGAAATAAAATTTAATATGAAAGTTATAGGAGTAAATATGATGTAAAAAAAATAAGCGGGTAGTGACAAAAATTTAAGCAAGTTGTTGGCATATATTTGAAATAAAACTTTTGGTAAAAACTCTGCAGTGATTAAAATCACTAAAGTCGAAATTAAAGTTTGATAGAAAATGTAAAGGAATTCTAATGATTCTAAGGAGTTCAAATAAGGAAAAAGTAAGTCTAAAATTAATTGACCTGAATATATTCCATATATAACTAAAGCAACATTGTTACCTAAAAGCATAGTGGCGATAAACTTTGATGGCTTTTTAGTTATTTTTTTTAATAAAAAAGAAAAAACTCCCGATTGCTTTTTCTCAATTTCTAAATAAATTTTATTAGAGGAAATAAATGCTATTTCCATCCCAGAGAAAAAAGCAGAAAAAAATATTGAAATAACTATAACTACTAACTGTGAAGTCATAAATTTTATTTTGTCCTGTTTTGAAATTTTTTTCTATAATATCTTCTAAAAAAAAACATTCCTAAAGAAATAATTGCAAAAAATAATAAAATATTTTTTCTTTCATCAGAGTTGTTTCCAAAAATATAGTCAAATGTTGCTATTATTGAAATAATTAAATATATAAATTCAGAAATTTTTCTAATTCTCATTGATTTTATTTTCACCATCCTCAACGATAACTTGACCATCAAGTTCTCCTGTATTAAATATAGTAAATGATCGATTAGCATCTAATCTTGTTGCAACAATATCATAATCAATGTTTTTAAAACTAAATTTTTTTTCTGTGAATAACCACTCCTGTTCTGGATCCCAATAAAGCTGAGAAGTCCTCAATACAGATCCATCATGAATATTTATAATGACATTTCCCAATAAATCTACAATGTTTGTTTTACTATATGTTACTGCATAATCAGCTTTAACAATAGTTTTTTGATTCTTATTATCAAAAAAAGTAATTTCTATTCCATCAGGAAATTCAGAATAAGGAAATGATTGATTAGTAAAGTCCTTATTTAAAGGAGACTTTAAAACCGCCTTAACCCTTGCTGAATCGGTATATATTAATTTAATGTTTTCCGCGATACCTATTGGAAATATTTCCCGATTATTTATATTTTTTATTTCTTCAAAATTATCTTGGCATGAGATAAAACAAAAAAAAAATATAAATAATTTATAAATATTCATTGTTACAAAGCGGGAACCGTTACTTTTTTTCCAATCCAACATTTAATTGAAATAGTCTTTCCACTCATTGCTTCACTAAAAATATCTGTTTTTGAGGGGGCTCTTCCATTATAACTAAGTGCTGTTTTATTAGCAGTTTTTCTAATAGATACATCTACAGAAGCTGCTTTTTTAGCCTCTTTAGCGGCCAACCAATAAATAGATCTTTTCATAAATTGCGTGGTTCCACATTTATTGGCACTTGATGCGTACAAATTGCCGATCAATAAATAAGCTTTCCCCATTGATGGCTGGAATCCTAAAGCTTTTAGTGCGTATTTTCTTGATTGGCTATACTGTCTTGATTTCTTGAATTTTAAAGCAATTTTATATAATGTTTTTGCTTTTTTAAGGGAACTTGTTTCTAAAGCAATTGATTCATTATAAAAATCAATCGCTAGCCTCGTTTCACCTTTTTTATCATTTAGCAGCCCTAAATAATATGCGGAATTTGCAGAGGGATTTAAATCGTGTAATGCCTCGACTAATTCAACAAATAATGGATCATCCGAACAATCTTTACTATCCATCCTACTTGCTGATCTATTTAGCCAAACAGCATCAGATTTAAATTTATCAAAATTCTTTCTATATAAGGGGATTAAATTTTCACAAGTAGATTCTTTTGCAATAATTGCATTTAAATTATTTAAATAAGTATTACAAGCTACCATATTCACTTCATAAACCTTTTTATTTCTCAATTCTCTTGATGAAATAGGGTCATTGTTTTCTTCTTTTTTAAGTAGTATGTCTAGCTTAGATGTATAAGCTTCCATCTCAAATTCAAATTTCTCAGATAAATCTTCATACTTCTCAAAAACTTCTTCTAAGCTTACATCTGAACTATTTTTTTTATATAAATTAAAATAAATTTTAAAGTAATTATACAATCCTTTTGGAGATTTAAAGCTTTTTGGATCTTTATTAAATGCTTCATCATAAACATTATAAATAGCTCGATTATCAGCTAACTTATAGGTAATCATTGATTGAGCTTTAATAGCCAAAATTTTTCCTGTTTCATTTTTACCACTTTTTGACTTAGGGAAATACTTTAACCACTCATCATAAAGAGCTAAAAGATCTTCTTTATATTTATCTTTATCACTCCCCTCAGATATTTTAATGAAGTTTTTCAACAAACGTTCTCCATAAATATAAATTGCTGAATTTAACTCTGGGCATTGAGCTTTAACTTTCAACCAAGGCTCATAAGCAGCATCGTAGTTTTTAACTTTTGCGTATTCAGCAAAAATTGAAAGATTTGAGAAACATTCTTCGTTTGACTGTGAAAAAATGCTTGTTGTAAAAATTAAAAGTAAACTGCTAATTAAATTTTTTTTCATTTATAAATTTTTAAAAAATAAAAGCTAATGACTTAAGATCAAGCAATTAAATAAAAAGTGCATCAAAAACGATGCCTAATTTATTAATTATACTTGTTTTTAACAAACCAACGGTCATTAAGTGAAAGACCTAGTCTAACGCTAAAAAAGTCTTCTTGTATTAAACCAGCGTTTTTTGTTCCTCTTCTTCCTAATTCAAAACCTAAATTAATATTTGAAAACCCTTGAAAAGGCAGTCCAAATCCAAAATTAATTCCAAATTCATTTATAGCCTGGTTTTGGATATGCAAGCCGGTTTCTTCAATTCTTATACCTGCTCTATAAACTATTCTACTAAAATAACTTGTAAAAGAATCATGTTTAGGAATCCAAAATCCGCCAAATGCTATTTTAGAAGCCTCTTTAAATTCAACATTTTTAAGTTTAAATAATTTATTGTCTAATCCACCACCTGCAATCTTTGTGTAATCAACGCCAATAAACCATTTCGTCTCTTGACCAACTCCTAAACCAAAAGAATTAGATTTAGGAATAGTTATTTTTGTTTTTTCAAGGTTCAAGGCAGCTAAATCAATTTCTTGAAAATCTCCACCATACCCGCCTGAAACAGGAATAGTACCCAGAATTTGCGTATTATTAGAACTTAATTTTGATTCTGGTTTAAAAATATATGTAGCTTGTATTGTCAATTTATTAGAGATTTTTTCTTTTATCAAGGTTGAATAAACAAAATTCACTCCACTTAAAGAAGAATTATTCTCAAGCCTTGTTGACAACTCTATGTCTTTTAAGAAACGGGAACTTGTATGTCTTAAATTTCCAAATTCATAATTAGTTGTAATCCCAAAACCAACTCTTTTAAATAATTTAAAACCAAAGGTTAAAAAAGCAGTATTTACTCCACCTTCTCCCTCGTATCTGTCAACTCGCTCAGGCACAACAGCCTCATTAGTACTCGTAAGAAAATATCCTACAGAGGTTTGAGGAATAATTCCAAATCCAAAATTAAAATGCTTCGTAGGAATACCTACAGCTAAATAATTTATGTTAGCGCTAGTAGCTGTTTCGCTTGTGTTATCAGTTTTGAAATTATAATTATTATAATTAACTCCAACAGAGTAATTAACTAGTTTTAGTTCAGAGTAAGCTGCAGGATTAGTTAAATTCAAATGAATACTATCGCTATAAACATTTAACCCCCCCATTGAACGGTTATCCATTGTTCCTTTAAATGTATTAACTCCAATTCCATAAAAAGAATATGGTGATAAACTCCCAGTTTGAGAATACATTATAAATGTATTAGAAATAATAAAAATAGAGAGAAATAATTTTTTCATTTTATTTTATTCGATTCAACTAGAAAGTTTAGTCCAACTAGAAGAAAATTCGAATGTGCAAAGATGGTATTTTTTATCTTCTTGAGCAAGAATTTAGAATCTCCACCTGTTAAAATTATCTTAATTTCTTTGAATTCATCTTTATACTGGCTAATTGTTCCATTTACCTCTTGAACAACTCCATTAACAACACCAGAATGGATAGACTCTTCGGTAGATTTACCTACAAAATTTGTGATATTTTTAAAATTCAATAAAGGCAAGTTAGCTGTATAATCATTTAATGACTTATACCTCATATGAATTCCTGGTGAAATACTTCCTCCCAAATAATAATTTTTTGAATTTTTAAAATCATAAGTTATGCAAGAGCCTAAATCAATAATTAAAACATTTTCTTTAGAAAATTCTTTTGAGGCTGCACTCACAAGTGCTATTCTATCTTTGCCCAAAGTACTAATAGTTGAGTAGCTGTTAGTAAATGGGATTTTAATTGATTCATAGAACAGTATTTGCTTAGTTCTTATTGACAATAAATAGTTTAGTCCTTCATTAAAATTAGATACATTAGAGACGATTGAATGAGTGATTGGATATTTATCTAAAATACTCTCAATGTTTAGTTCAAAATTATCTTTAAATTCAATGGATACTATTAATAAATTATTTTTAAAAATAGCAGCTTTTAAAAGAGTATTCCCAATATCTATGACTAAATTCAATTGTTCTATATTTTTTAACAAAAATACAGAAGATTTTTAACATGTTTTTTTGCTGCTCTCATAAAACAATTTATATTTGCTCTTGCTAAAAAAGAAGCAATGGTACCTTAGCTCAGTTGGTAGAGCAAAGGACTGAAAATCCTTGTGTCCCTGGTTCGATTCCTGGAGGTACCACTTTAGCTTAAAACTCTTTAAAGATTTTATCTTTAAAGAGTTTTTTATTTGAAGCAATTTAAAATTCCTAAATTTAATAGAACATAAATCTAGAATAATGAAAAAAATTATTTTAATATCAGTATTTGTATTGTTGGGATGTAATGAAAACAAATTGAATTTAAAAAAAGACATTAATCATAATTTTGGAATAGTAATCCATGGAGGGGCGGGAACTATCCTCAAACAAAACATGTCAGATGAAATAGAATTAGAATATAGAAATATGTTAGAGGTTGCTGTTAAAGCAGGACACGAAATACTTAAAAATGGAGGAACAAGCCAATTAGCTGTGGAAAAATCAATAAATATTTTAGAAGATTCGCCATTATTTAACTCAGGAAAGGGAGCTGTTTTAAATTCAAAGGGTTACGCTGAGCTAGACGCGTCTTTTATGGATGGTAAATCCCTTAACGCAGGAGCGGTTTCAGGAGCTAAAAAAATCAAAAACCCAATCAGTGCAGCAATAAAAGTTATGGAAAATTCGCCACATGTAATGTTGTCAGGAAATGGAGCTGATGAATTTGCCAGTAAACAAGGTCTTGAATTAATGAGCGCAGATTATTTCATTACTGAAAGAAGAAAAAAAAATCTTAAAAAAGTAAAATCAATAGAAAACATTTCAAAAAAAAATTCTAATAAAATAAATTATGATGAATTTTATAAAAGCCAACTTTATGGGACTGTTGGATGTGTTGCTTTAGATAAACATGGAAATTTAGCAGCTGGGACATCAACGGGTGGTATGACTAATAAAAAGTGGAACAGAATTGGAGATGCTCCTATAATTGGAGCAGGAACTTATGCTAATAATTTAACTTGTGCTGTTTCGTCAACTGGATGGGGAGAGTTTTTTATTAGAACTGTGGCTGCATTTGATATTGCTGCTCTAATGGAATATAAAAATTATAAAATTGAAGATGCTGCAAGTTTAGTTATTAATGATAAAATCGGAAAGTTAGGAGGGAACGGCGGAGTAATAGCTATCGACAATAAAGGAAATATAGCAATGGAAATGAATACAGCAGGAATGTATAGAGCACATATGAACTCAGAAGGAAAAATTTTAGTAAAAATTTATAAGGATGAGTGAAATTTTTTTTAAGAAATTAAATTACCCTTCTCGTCCCATTTTGCAGTTTCATTTCTTTTAGATTGATCAACACATTTATCTAGCCAATCTTTATCATAAGAGAGATTGTACTGGTCTAAAACATCTTGAGGAATACCATCCCAAATATTTGGTGTATTACCTTTATATCCTAATTCTTCTATTCCAACTTTTGAAGTATAATATCCTGTCATAGTTAAATTTCTCATTAAAGAAAACCATTGAACTTCTTCTTTTTGATCGGAACTAGCCAGATCTGGATTTGGATAAGCCATATCATCTAAAAATATTTTTTGCTCACTATCTTCACATTCCACAAATGATTTTTGATGTGTTGATTTTGAAATTTTGTCTAGGTGTTTTAAACCCATTTTAATTGGAGATTCATAACTTGGTATATCTTTAGCCATAAATTCTATAAGTTCCGGGACTTCGGCTAATTCAATAGATCCAAATTCATTTGGAGGAAGAATTAAATTACATACTTTTTTTATCGTATTCATTTCATGATTATTAAAGCATTTTATAGAAAATAGCTTTTTATCATACTCTAACTCTTTTTTTGTCCTTCCGTAATTAAATTTTGAAATAGTATTCTCGACTTCTTCACTTCCAACTCCTGAAACACATCCCTCTAGAAGAACTCCAAAACCTATGGAACCTAACATTATTGACTTAATACTATCTCTTCTATCCATTTCTAAAAGTTTTGTTTTTTAAATTCATCCACTATATAATCACATGTTCTCCAAGCTAACGCCATTATTGTCCAGGTTGGATTTTTGTCTGCTTGAGAAACAAAAGGACCGGCATCTACAATAAACACGTTTGAAACGTCATGAAGCTGCTCAAATTCATTAACTACTGAACTTTTTGGATCATTACCCATTCTAGTTGTACCTACTTCATGAATAATTTGTCCAGGCTTAGTTAGTCCATAGTTTGAGTCTTTACCAGCTTTATCTCCAATAGGGATTGCTCCCATATTATGAATAATTTCTTCAAAAGTATCCTGCATATGTTTTGCTTGATTAACTTCATGGTTAGACCATTTATAATTAAACCTTAACACAGGAACTCCAAATTCATCAACCTTTTCAGGATCAATCTCACAATAATTATCTTTCATAGCAATAGACTCACCTCTTCCATCCATCCCAACTACAGAACCATAATATTTTCTCATATCAGTTCGTAACATATCTCCATAACCCCCTACTTTTGTTCCAAAGAATTTATTAAGATCATTAACATTAAATCCAGATCCATATGATGGTGACCCCATTCCTCCCCAAACTTCAATATGATATCCTCTTGGAAAATTTAAATTTTTATTATCTAGCCACCAAGGAGAATAAACATGCATTCCGCCGACTCCATCTTCATTATATATTTTTCTATTGACTAACTCCGGAAGAAAAGCCATCCTTCCTCCTCCAGTTGAATCATGCAAATATTTCCCTACTAAATCGCTACTATTACCAAGGCCATTTGGATGTTGCTTACTTTTAGAGTTCAACAATATTCTAGCCGAGCTACAAGCTGATGCTGCTAAAATAACTACTTTTCCTTTTAATTTATATTCTGTTTTATCTTCTTTACTAATAAATGACACACCAGTTGCTTTCCCCTCTTCATCAGTTGTCACAGTTCTAACCATTGAATTGACATACATATCAATTTGACCTCCTGACTTTTGAGCAGGAAATATCAAAACTGAACCAGAAGAAAAATCTGCATATGCAGAACAGCTTCTAGCGCATTGATTACAATAAAAACAAACACCTCTTTCATCATTTATTCTTTTTGTAAGTATTGACAATCTAGAGGGCATTACTTTTACATTACTTTTCTTTGCCCCTTTGATAAAAAACATCTCGTGAAGTCTTGGTTTTGGTGCTGGAAGAAAAAATCCGTCTGGGTCATTATATAAGTTTTCTTTACTGCCAAATACGCCAATTAATTTATCCACCTTATCATAATATGGCTTAATATCATCATAACCAATAGGCCAATCCTCTCCTAAACCGTCTATACTTTTCTTTTTAAAATCATTAGGTCCAAATCTTAAAGAAATTCTTCCCCAGTGGTTTGTTCTCCCACCTAGCATTCTCGATCTAAACCATCTAAAATCTGTATCACCTTTTTGAGTATATGGTTCACCTTCAATTTCCCAACCGCCATATGCCTGGTCAAAATCTCCAAAAGGCCTTGTAGTTCCAGCACCTCTTCTAGGGGAATCATATGGCCATTTCATTTGAGTCATTTGGTCTGGATTAGCCGGGTCATAATAAGGTCCAGCTTCAACAATTGCAATACTCAATCCAGCTTCGGATAAAATTTTTGTAGCCATTCCACCACCTGCACCTGAACCAACTATTACAACATCGTATTCTTTTGAAGTTTCTTTAATTTGCATTTTACTTTAACTCTTTTATAAAAACTGATTAATTATAATTCTAATATTTTAATATTTCTAAATGATATCACACCAGGATGATCTTGAATACTTATTTTTCCTGTTTTAAATTTTCCAAAATCACAGTTTTGCCATGGCTCTTCATCACAATTATTAAACTTAGTTGGCTCAACCATAGCATCCCAAACCTCTCCGCTCAGTGGAAAATTAACTATTTCTTCTCCATTGTGAACAACCAATCCTTTATTAAAATTATGATCTATTGTAATATCATAGGTATTCCACTCTCCTGCTGGTTTAGTAACCCACTTTGAGGGGGAAATCATGCCGTATAAGGCACCTGCTTGTGTCAAAGGGCCATCTGGCATTTCAGGATCTAAAATTTGAATTTCAGGACCTGTTACAAAAGGGTATTCATATTTCATATCCTCTTTAACTCCCCAGAAAAAGCCACTATTAGACATGGAACTTACTTTCCATTCTAAATGAATTTTAAAACTTGTGTATTCTTTATCACTTACTAGACTTTTATCTCCTTCTCCTGACGCATTTGCAGATGTGAAAGTTAAAACACCATCTTTAATATCCCAACCAGATTTCTTTCCGTTGTCCTGATAATAATGCCAACCTTCCATGGAATTAGGATTAATAAGAGAAACCCACTTATTATCATTAGATGGATCAATTAAATGCTCCATTGGAACCGTATTTGTTATTTTTTTTGATGAATTGTTACAACTAATAATGAAAAAAGTTAAAACAATTAAGTAGAGAAAATTTGTTTTCATATATAAATTTATTTATTTATTTAATCTCTTTTTTAAAATTTTAGACCAACCTTAATTTAATATCTATCAATAATTAATTAGAGTTCCCATCCATCTCTTCTTTTTCTACCTACAAATTGATTAGCTGTCTCAAAATTCGTTATTCTTGTATTTTTTCCATCCCAAAGTAGTTTTTTTCTTCCAATAAAATCTTTACCTTTCTTTAGCATATAACTTCTTAAAGCAAGATTTCCCATTAAAACAGTTTCAGTAAATGGCCCTGCATATTCAATTGGAGAAGTAAGCTTCTTATAAGCTTCACTTCCATGCCCCTGCTTACATGCGTTAATCCATTCCATATGATGAATATGATCTAAATTATTCCCCTTACTATTATAAATTTTATCTGTATCAAGGTGTAATGTTCTTTCACCTTTTCTATAAAGTTTAGCATTAAGTCCATATACCCCACAAGTAATAATTCCTTTTTTACCAATTAAAATTACTCCATTTCCATTCCCCTTTTCACCTAAATAATCTTCAGATGGAATTAATTCAGGACGGGGGGGGATAATTCCTCCGTCCATCCAAATTAATTCAACATTAGAATTATTTTTTGGAGTTTTATCAAAATGTAAAGTTACTAATGATGACGCTGGAGGACCTTCTGGATAATAGTTTGCATTCCACATTTTTTCATAAATATTAGCAACACTGCACTCTACATCTTTAGGGTACCCTAGTCCAAGAGCTTTATAAGGAGCGTCTAAAATATGACATCCCATATCTCCAAGTGCTCCTGTTCCATAATCCCACCATCCTCTCCAATTAAATGGATGAAATTCTGGTCTGTATTCTCTATTTTGTGCAGGACCTAACCATAAATCCCACTCTAAATTATTTGGTTTTAAAGAAGATGGATTAGGCATTTTAAACCCCTGAGGCCAAACCGGTCTATTTGTCCAAGCATAAACCTTTCCGATATCTCCTATCAAGTCTGAATCAACCCATTCTTGAATTTTGTTTACCCCTACACTAGAACCCCCTTGATTACCCATTTGAGTAACCACCTTATTCTTAGCTGCTGTAATAGTTAATTCTCTAGCTTCCTCAATATTATGTGTTAAAGGCTTTTGAATGTAAGCATGTAAACCTCGATTCATAGCTCTATTTGCTATAACACCATGAGTATGATCTGGTGTGCTAATAGTTACTGCATCTAAATCTTTTTCTTTATCTAAAAGTTCATTAAAATTCAGGTAGAAATTAGCATTTGGATATTTTTTTCTTGATTCTACAACTCCATGCTTACCGTCAGGATGTACATCGCATAAAGCAACAACTCTTTCCTTACTTGCCCAAGAATGTCTAATATCACCTCCTTTTCCACCAGCTCCAATTGCTGCAATTAACAACTGGTCACTAGGTGAAGTATATCCAGCACCTCCCAAAACATGTCTTGGAACAATAAAAAGCCCTGCTCCTAAAGTTGACGATTTTTTTATGAAATTTCTTCTAGATTTTTTATTCATTTTAGATTAAAAATTAAATCTATTTAAAACTACATATTATTCTATTTAAATTGATATCATTTTTGTAAAAAATTCCATACATTATTACTTCAAATAAATTTATATGCAAAATAATACCATTGTATTTATATTGTTGTTTTTATTTTTTCAAAATCTAACAATTTCACAATCATTAGAAAATAAAAACGTATTAATTATATATCAATTAGATCCTTATCACCAACCTAAGTTGTTTGTTGAAAAAGTTTCAAAATGGCTTGAAACGCAAAAAGCCAATACTATTGTATCAAATAATCTCAATACTTATTCTAATAAAAAACTAATGGATTCAATTGACCTAGTTATTCAAACAGTAACAATGGGTAAACTAACTTCAGCTCAAGAAAAAGGATTAACTAACGCAATTAAATCTGGAACAGGAATTGCAGGCTCACATGGTGGTCTTGGAGATTCTTTTCGAGAAAATACATTGTATCAATTTATGATAGGAGGACAGTTTGTTAGTCATCCTGGAGGAAAAGTAAAATACACAGTTGAATTTACTAGCCCTAAAACCTACTTAACTAAGGGCATAAAAAACTTTGAGATAAATAGTGAACAATATTACATGCATATAGATCCATCTATTAATATTTTAGCTTTAACAAAATTTAGTGGACAACAATATTCTTGGATAAAAGACACAGAAATGCCAGTGTGCTGGAGTAAATTTTTTGGAGAAGGCAAAGTGTTTTATCTTTCAGTTGGACATTCACCAGATAATTTTGATATTCCTGAAGTTTGGGAACTACTAACTAGAGGTTTCAAATGGGCTAGTAAAAATTAAAAAGCTTGAAGATTAATTAATTCTTGTTTTTTAAAATGACGCCACTTTCCTCTAGATAAATCTTTTTTAGAAATATTAGAGTAAAGCACTCTGTCTATTGAAATTACTTTATAATTGTATTTCAAAAACAAGTCTTCTATATCTTTAACTTGTTTTATCGACATTTCTAATCCAATTTCATTTTTATTAGCCCCATCAACATGACTAATGTTTCGAATTTTAAAATCATTAAATTCTACTTCATTTTTAATTGATTCTTTATCGATCTCTTCTAAATCGGAATCCAAAATTATATGGAAAAGCTGTTTTAAATTATCAATTTTGCTGGCCATATGTTTAATGAAATCTTGATTATTAGAAAAGATCATAAGACCCATGTAGTTTTCATTCATAAAATCCAAAGATTGTAAATCATGGAATTCTTCAAACGGCAATAAGCTAAAAATATTTTTCTTGTTGTTTAAATTAATCGAATGAAACCCCTTAGGCTTATTTAAAAGAATATATACGGATTTATTTAAAGAAATATTTTTACCATCAAGTTTGACTTCATCCTTTATCGAAACTTTAGTTCCTAATCTAGTAATTACTTTATCGTTTACACTAACTCTTCCTTGTGCAATAAAGTTATCAGCTGCCCTTCTGTTGCAATGGCCTGAATTAGAAATAAACTTATTTAATCTAATTTGTACTGTTTCATCCATTATATATTGTTATAGATCTTGCAATATAATACTAAATAAACCTACTATAATCAAAAATTTCAACGAATTATGAAGTAATATATAGTGCTTTTTTGAATTAAATTTCCATAAAAAGTACATAAAAAAAATAAAAAATGGAATTACTAAAGAATAGTAATAAACAACAAGAGAAGGTGTCTGGTTTATTAGTATCCAAATAGAAATTGAACAAGTAGTGATTATATAAAAGCTTATATAGATTTTAGTAATTTTTTCTCCAAATTTAACAGGTATAGTATTATACTTCATAGTTAAGTCTCCAACTAAACTTTCCAAATCTTTTATTAGCTCTCTGATTAAGATTACAAAAAACAGAAATGAGGCATTAGTTAAAATTTCAGAAGAAAAATTTTTATAATAAAGTGTTATTGCAAAAAAAGGAGCGATAGATAATGCCACTGATAAAAAATTTCCGATAAAAGGATAGCGACTTATTCGTATTGAGTAAAAAAGAATTCCTAAAATATATAAACTAAAAAATATTAATGCTTTGAAAGAAACCAGAAAAGCAAAAAATAATGTTAAAATATTTAAAAAAATATATCCATTTAATTTTGTTCTTCCTGAAATTTCTTTTTCTAAAATTGTTTTTAAAGGCCTGTTTATTAAATCTTTAGCAGAGTCATACACGTTATTAATTATATATCCAGCGGAAACTGAACATATTGAGGACAGGATAATTAGCCAAATATTCGAATCAATAAGTACTGAGTAATAACTTTTACTTTTTGAAAAAATAAAAATCGATGAAGTCAGTTGAGCAAATACTATAAAAAAAATATTATAACCTCTAACAACAGAGAATAGACTTAACAACTTAAACAAAAATCTTTTATTTAAAAAAGAAAAAATCATTAGAAATTATATACTACTTCTAACTTATAATCACTTAATGCCGTTTTAGCTTTTTCAAAATCTTGGGAGAAACCTAATATATAACCACCACCGCCAGACCCACAAAGCTTCAAGAAGTAATCATTTGACTCTATTCCTTTAGCCCAAATATTATGAAAATTTTTAGGTATCATAGGCTTGAAATTTTCTAGAACTACTTTTGATAATTTTTTAATATTTGAAAAAAGTGATTTAAAATCAGCCTTTAAAAAATCTTCAACACAATTATCAGTCGTAAGTATAAAATCTTCTTTGAAAATTTTACTGTATTCTTTGTTTTTCATTGATTCAAAAAATATCTCGATCATTGGAGCTGTTTCACTTGACTCACCACTATCTAATAAAAAAACTGCACCTTTTCCGTTAAATGATTGTGATGGAATTCCAGTGGTTTCTACCTTATTCTTAGAATGAATGAGTATTGGCAGACTTAAATAACTATTCAAAGGATCTAATCCTGAAGATTTTCCATGAAAAAATGATTCCATTTCAGAAAAAATATTTTTTAAAATCAATGTTTTATCCTTCGTTAAATTCTCACGAACTGTTATCTTATTTTGAGCATATCTATCATATATAGCTGCTACTAATGCACCACTACTTCCAACACCATATCCTTGAGGAATAGTACTGTCGAAGTACATTCCCTTAGTTAAATCTTCGTTCATCTTTTTGAAATCAAAAACAACTATATTTTTATTAATTTTAGAAATAAAATCCTTAAACAATCTTAAATTTTTATTTGATTTTTTTACTTCATCATTGCTTAAGTCGCCTAATTTAAACCCTCCTTTAAAAAAATTATAAGGAATTGATAAACCTTTGGAATCACTAATAATACCATATTCCCCAAATAACAGGATTTTTGAATAAAAAAGAGGAGCTTTCATTTTGTAAAATTATAACTTATTTGGGCCAACACCAATCTTATCATTTATATATTCACCATTCTCACATAAAAAACTCAATTTTACCGATATAAAATTTTGAATTTTCTCATATTCGTTTTGAGGATATAGTAAATGAATATTAGCTCCTGCATCAAGAGTAAAGCATATTTTTGAATTTGTTTCTTTTCTGTATTTCCATACTTCTTTGATAATTTGTAGCGTGTTTGGTTTCATTAAAATAAAACAAGGATTAGATGTCATCATCATTGCATGTAAAGATAAAGCTTCGATTTCAACTATTTTAATAAACAAATCATAATCTCCAGTCTTTAAAGCATTTTTGATTTGTTTTAGATTATTGTGAGCCTGTTTTATTCTATCGTTAGAAAACGAATGACCATTCATTAAGCCATGACCTAAAGAGCTCGATACATCTTTTTTTCCTTTATCTACAAGTAATACGGTGTCATTAATGTTACTAAAGACATTGTTAATTTCATTCTGATACTTTATTGCATACAAATCCGTACTATCTTTAAACAACTCACTCTCTCCCCATAAAGATACTGGCCCCATCAAACTTCGGCACGCACTCCCAGACCCTAATCTTGCTAAAAAAGAAGCTTTTTTGAAAAAAAATTCTTTTTCTATTTTTGAATTTAAATGTTTTTCAATATCCATTATGGACAATGAAAGTGCGCTGTAAAAAGAAGCTGACGAAGCAATTCCGCTACTATGTGGAAAAGAATTACTTGATTCAATTATAAGTTTTAAATTTAAAAGGTATGGGCAGTAATGCTTAATTCTTTCAAAAAAAGTCAATAATTTATTTTCAAAACTAATTTCTCTTTTACCCTCAAATAATAAACTGAATTTAAAGTCATCATCTGATAACAAATCACTTTGATACGAAATTCTAGTTTTTGAAAAGCAATTGGTTAGAGTTAAACTCAAAGAAGGATTCATTGGGATTTGATCTGGTTTTTTACCCCAATATTTTATTAAGGCTATATTACTTGGCGATTGCCATTGCGATACTCCTTTTATGTTTTCATTTCCTAATATATTAAAGACAAACGTTTCGTTCATAAACTAATCAATTGATTTGATTATTGAATTATCTGTTTTTGTTTTTGATCCATCAAAACCTTGAACTCCAGAGACTGTAGTATACTTTAAAATATTTTTTTTATCTGGAAATATTAATTTAAATGCAGCTTGACACATTAAAGTAGCTTCGTGAAAACCACATAATATTAATTTTAATTTTCCTGGATAAGTATTAATATCTCCAATTGCAAAAATACCTGGAATATTAGTTTGGTAATCAAGTGAGTTATTTACCACTATTGAATTTTTTTTAATTTCTAAGCCCCAATCTGAAACTCCTCCTAATTTAGGAATCAATCCAAATAATGGAATAAAATAATCTGTTTCGATTGACTTATTCAACCCATTATATTTCACCATTACACTTTCAAGTTTGTCCACTCCATTCAATTCTAAGACTTCGCTTGGGGTAATCACATCAACTAAAGATTTGTCTTTTAGAATTTGAACTTTTTCAACAGAATCATAAGCTCCTCTAAATTCTGTTCTTCTATGAATTAAAGTAACTTTTTTAGCTACTTTAGAAAGCTCAATAGTCCAATCTAAAGCTGAATCTCCACCACCTGAAATTATAATATTTTTATCATTAAATTGATTAGGATCTTTAATCATATAACTTACTCCTTTTCCTTCATAAAAAGCAATGTTATTAATTGGAGGTTTTCTTGGTTCAAAACTACCTAAACCTCCAGCTATTGCTACAACTTTAGCATTATGTATTGATCCTTTATTAGTAATAACATCAAACGATCCATCTTCATTTTTTATTAATCTCTCAGCTGTTTCTCCAAGAGTATATCCTGGAGTAAATGGTTTTATTTGTTCTAATAAATTATCTATTAATGAACCAGCCATAATTTCTGGCATTCCTGGAATATCGTAAATTGGTTTTTTTGGATATATTTCAGAACACTGGCCTCCTGGCTTTTCTAAAGCATCAATGATATGACATTTTAGGCCTAAAAGTCCAGCTTCAAAAACAGTAAAAAGTCCAACAGGACCTGCGCCAATAATTAAAATATCAGTATTAATTTTATGCATCGTTTTAACTAATATTTATTACTTCTTTAATTTGAGGAGCATACTTTTGAATAGTCATCTCTACTCCGTTTTTTAAAGTCATTTGATTTACAGAACAACTGACACAATTACCCATTAATTTAACTGTAACAACATTATCATTAATAGACAACAATTCAATATCGCCTCCGTCAGATTCTAAAAAAGGTCTTATTTCGCTTAGAGCTTCTTCTACTTTAAAAGTTAATGTTTCTTTATTCATAATATTTATTTAATCGCTGAACAGCCTGACATTGTTGTGATTTTAATAATCTCTGTTTCTGGAAGTTTATTGTTTCGTTTTAAAAGTTCTGAAAGCATATTTTTTGAAATACCATTAAATACACCTTGAATTATAGTGTCATCTTGCAGGGCAGCTGGCCTACCATAATCGCCAGATTCTCTAATACTCTGAATCAGAGGGATTTCTCCTAAAAAAGGAATCCCTAAATCAGCTGATAAATTTTTAGCTCCCTCTTTACCAAACAAATAATATTTATTATTTGGTAACTCTTCAGGTGAGAAATATGACATATTTTCTACAATGCCCAAGACAGGAACATTGATATTTTCTTGATTAAACATCGAAACTCCTTTTCTTGCGTCTATTAACGCAACATTCTGTGGAGTACTAACCACTACGGCTCCAGAAATTGGTAATGACTGCATAATACTTAAATGAATATCTCCTGTGCCTGGTGGTAAGTCAATTAATAAAAAATCTAATTCTCCCCATGCAGCATCAAAAATCATTTGATTTAATGCTTTCGAAGCCATTGGACCTCTCCAAATAACAGCCTGATCTAATTTGGTAAAAAAACCAATTGATAAAATCTTTATCCCAAAACTTTCAACTGGCTTCATCTTAGACTTTCCGTCAACGTTTACAGCCAAAGGTTTACTGTCAAAGACATCAAACATCACTGGAATTGATGGCCCATAAATATCTGCATCTAATATACCTACATTAAATCCCATTTTTGATAACGATACTGCTAAATTAGCAGTAACTGTTGATTTCCCTACGCCTCCTTTTCCAGATGAAATAGCAATTATATTTTTAATATCATCTAATTTTCTATTTGAGTTTAAGATTGTTTTTGGGGTGTCTTTTATTAATTTGAAATTAATTTTAACTACTATATCCTTGCCAAATTCACTTTTAATTGAGTTTGATATTTTTGATTTAATATTATTTTTTCCTTGTAAAGAGGGGTTCTTAGTGCTTAAATCAATTAATATTTCTTTATCAAAAACTAATACATTTAAAACTGATTTATCGGAAACAATATCTGTTTTCTGGTTATCAGAATATATTGTTTTTAAGACTTCTAAGATTTGTTCTTTATTAGGTTTCAAAATTATTAATATTTAAAATCATTCTAAATGACAAATATAAGCTTATCGATATAATTTATTGTAACTCTTTGCAAGGATCCCAAAAAATAACTTTAAAATTTAAAACTTGATTGCTTTCTACCTTAATTCCTTCACTTTCTAAAAGCTGCTTCATTAAATTAGTCCCAAAAAAATGTTTTTTACCTGTTAGAAGTCCGACTCTATTTACAACTCTGTGAGCTGGAATTCCTTCCATTACATGCGAAGCATTCATAGCCCACCCAACTACTCTCGCACTTTTTTTAGAACCTAAGTAATTTGCAATTGCCCCATAAGTCGTAACTCTTCCGTATGGGATTTTTACTGTCACATTATAAACTTTATCAAAAAAATTTGATTTTTTTAAATTATCATTCATTATTAAACTTAAAACTTAAGTAAGAAATATTTTTGTTTTGTTCTGAAAAAATATTTTCATAATGTGTTTTAATATTTATAACTTCTTCAGGAGCATTAAGATTCTTATAAATATCATGATTAGAGTTTAAAGGATTAATGGACATACCTTCAAGAAGCCCTAAAGTATAACCATGAAGAAACTCGCTATCAGTTTTTAAGTGAACTATTCCTTTAGAATTCATGATTTTTTTATATAATTCTAAGAAAGCAGGATTAGTCAATCTATGCTTTCTTCTTTGATATTTAATTTGTGGATCTGGAAATGTCAACCAAATCTCACTTACTTCTCCTGTATTAAAAACACAATTAATTAATTCTATTTGAGTTCTTAAAAAAACTACATTATCTAAATTTTCTTCATTAGCTGTTTTGGCTCCCCTCCAAAACCTAGCTCCTTTTATATCTACTCCAATATAATTTACAGATGGATTTCGTTTAGCTAAATTAATAGTGTACTCACCTTTTCCACATCCTAGTTCAACTACAATAGGGTTTGTGTTTTTAAAAAATAATTTATTCCAATTTCCTTTAAATTTAAATTGATTCAATATCAATTCTTCTCTAGAAGGTTGAATTACATTGGAAAAACTTTCGTTTTCAATAAATCTCTTAAGTTTGTTTTTACTGCCCAAAAAATAATATTTAAATTAAAAACAAACTTAAAATAATTACTTGGACTTTTCTAAAGTGAAGGAAAATTCAGAACCTATACCATAATCACTTTCTACATATATTTTTTCATCATGCGCGTCAATTATATGCTTAACTATAGCTAAGCCCAGACCAGAACCTCCAGTTTTTCTATTACCTGAATTATCTACTCTGTAAAATCTTTCAAACAATCTTTTAAAATGAATTTTTCGTATGCCATTTCCGTTATCTGTAATTCTAACTATGATTTTATTATCTGTAATATTTTGTATGGTTACTTCTGAGGTTCCTGAATCTTTTCCATATTTTACGGAATTCTCAATTAAATTTGTCAATACTTGGTGGATTTTTTCTTGATCAGCAATGACATTAACTGACTTAATCTTTGAGTCTAGAGTAAACGAAATTCTTTTTTTATTTGCTTGAATTTCTAACATTTCAAACACATTGTTTACTAATGAGCAAATATTAAAAGTTGTTTTTTCTAATTTTAATTCTTCTGATTCAAGCTTTGTGATTAAATCTAAATCTTTGACAATAAAAATTAATCTTTCTATTGATTTTTCTGCAATTTTAAGATACTTTAAGTTGATGTTTTCATCTTTTAAAGCACCATCTATTAAGGTTAGCAAATAACTTTGCGAAGTAAATAATGGGGTTTTTAATTCATGTGCCAAATTTCCAATAAAATCTCTTCTAAAATTTTCTTTTTGTTGCATTGATTTAATTTCAGTTTCACTTTCTTTTGAGAATTTCTTTAGCTGTTCAATTAGTTCATCCATGTTAGTTGTAACCAAAACATCATTTTTGACTTCGTGATTAGGAATCAAATCTTTATAAAGATTTCTTATTTTTTTTAAAACAAAATATTCTAAATAAAAATAAATTATTAGAAAACAAATAGTAAAAAATAAAATTACTAAAATCAGTAACTCAGTTACATTTTTTAAAAAAAATAATGTTAAATCAGAGTTGTTTAAAGTAAGTAAATAAATCGCTGTTAGAATAAAAATAGATAATAGAGTTGATAATATAAAAGACTGAAATTTGGAGTTATTAAATGTTATCATAAAATTATTGAGTAAACTTATAGCCTACTCCTTTTATTGTTTTAAAATACGAATCTCCGATTTTTCCCCTTAATTTTCTAATATGTACATCAATAGTCCTATCTCCAACTATAACTTCTGATCCCCATACATTAGTCATTATTTCGTCTCTAGTAAATACATTACCTGGCTTTGAAGCCAATAAATAAAATAATTCAAATTCTTTTCTAGGGATAGTCAACTCTTTGTTTCCCTTAATTACAGAGTAAGTATTTCTATTTATGATAATCCCACCTAAATCTATTACATCGCTTTCTGTCTTATTCGAACTCATTCTTTTTAAAATTGAATTTATTTTCTTTAAAAGAATTTTAGGCTTTACTGGCTTAGAAATATAATCATCCCCACCGGCATCAAATGCTGCAATTTGAGTAAAATCATCATTCCTTGCACTCAAAAATATAACTAGAGTATTACTTAAAGACGATAATTCTTTAATCTTAGAACACACTTCAATACCGTCCATTTCAGGCATCATTACGTCTAACAAAATTATTTCTGGAATATATGATTTAGCCTTTTTTATTGCCTCTTTCCCGTTTACTGCACTTTTAATTTCATAACCAGCAAGTGAAAGGTTATAGCTTAAAATCTCAACAATATCAGGATCATCATCAACAACTAAAATTTTAGGTATTTTTTGCATTTTTTTATTTGACTCAGAGTTAATGTTTACTCAATTTTATTAGTTTTAATTAACAATAACTTAATATGGCATTTTACATTAACTTAACACAATTAAAAAGCCAATACTTAAATTTTAACTAAAAATTGGATTTACTTAAAATTTCATCTCCATTAGATTTTAAAAATAAAGCTATTACTTTATTTAATAATCAGTATAATAACAATCCTACATATAATAAATACTGTAAGTTATTGAAAATACAGCCAAATCAAATAAAAAAACTTAGTCATATTCCTTACCTCCCAATTCAGTTTTTTAAAACTCATAAAATTACTTCAAACAACAAAAGTATCTCTCACTTATTTAAAAGTAGCGGAACATCAGGATCCAGAAGCACTAATTATGTTAGTGACATTAAATTATACGAACATAGTTATAGAAAATGTTTTGAGTTTTTTTATGGACCAATTAAAAATTTTGTGTTCTTAGGACTTTTGCCATCGTACTTAGAACAAAAAAATTCATCATTAGTATATATGGTAAATGATTTCATTAAGCAATCTGAATATCGAGAAAGTGAATTCTACTTAAAAAATTATAAAAAACTTCAAAACACTTTAATTAAATTAAAAAAAGAAAATAAAAAAACAATTTTGTTTGGAGTTAGTTATGCTTTAATTGATTTCGTAGAAAAATTTCCCACAGATATAAATGGATTTACCATTATAGAAACGGGCGGTATGAAAGGCAGAAGGAAAGAAATAACAAGAGAAGAACTACATTCTAAATTATCTATAGGATTTAACGTTAGTAACATCCATTCTGAGTATGGTATGACGGAATTGTTTTCTCAGGCTTATTCGTTTCGAGATGGGGTTTTTAAAAATCCCCCATGGATGAAAGTATTAGTTAGAGATATTAACAACCCTCTTTCAGTTTCATTAAAAGGAAAAGGAGCAATCAATTTTATAGACTTAGCCAATGCCGATTCATGTGCTTTTATAGCTTCGGATGACGTAGGGGAAGTCTTTAATGATTCTGAATATAAAATTAGCGGAAGATTAAGCGAGTCTGATATAAGAGGGTGTAACCTTATGTTTAACTAAAAGATATTAAGAAGTAATTCTTTTTACCTCTTTGTGCCAAAAAATATTTGCCGCAAACCAAATTATTCTTTAAACAAACATATGAACTATCAATTTTTCCTTTATTAATAGAAATAGAATTTTCTTTAATCGCTCTATTTATTTCGGATTTAGATGACAAAAAACCGACTTCTAAAAGCAGTTCCTGAACAGAGGAAGTGTTTTTTAAATATTCAAGTTTTAAATTAGCTTTAGGAACTCCATCAAACACATCTAAAAAAGTTTCTTCATCCAATTGACTTAAATCTTCAGATGTAGACTTGCCAAATAAAATATTTGAAGCTACTATAGCTTTTTCTAAATCTTTTTTTGAATGAACTAATTCTGTAAGATAGTTAGCAATAACTTTTTGCAATGATCTTAAGTGTGGTTCTTCTTTATGAGTTTCAATAAATTTATTTATTTCAGCTTCATTATAAAAAGTAAAAATTTTAACATATCTAATAGCATCTTCATCAGAAATATTAAGCCAGTATTGATAAAAATTATAAGGAGAAGTTCTTTTTCTATCCAACCATACATTACCATCTTCAGTTTTGCCAAATTTAGTCCCATCTGCCTTAGTAATCAAAGGGCACGTTAAAGCAAAAACCTTATTACCTGTCTTTTTTCTGATCAATTCGGATCCGCTAGTGATATTACCCCATTGATCACTACCTCCCATTTGAATATTACAGTTTTTTTCTGTGAATAAATGATAGAAGTCATAGGCTTGAATAAGTTGATATGTGAATTCCGTAAAGGACATACCTTCTTTAGAATCACTTGATAATCTTTTCTTTACAGAATCTTTAGCAGTCATGTAATTTACTGTTAAATGTTTTCCAGCATCTCTTATGAAATCTATCAGATTAATACTTTTAAACCAGTCATTATTATTACATATTAATGCAGAATTATTTTTGTTTGAATCAAATTTTAGAAATTTAGAAAGCTGAGCTTGAATTCCTTTTATATTATTATCTAAATCTTCTTTACTTAACAAGTTTCTCTCGGCAGATTTTCCAGACGGATCACCAATCATTCCTGTAGCACCTCCAATTAATACAATTGGTTTATGCCCACAATTTTGGAAATGCATTAAAATTAATATTTGAACCAAACTTCCAATATGTAAAGAATCAGCCGTAGGGTCAAAACCGATATAACCATTGCAAGAGTTTTCTAGTAATTTTTCTTCACAACCTGGAACGATATCCTGAAGCATTCCCCTCCATCTTAATTCATTTACAAAGTTTTTATTCACAATTATATTTTTTACAAATATATATCTCTTATATTAAAGAAAAAAAGTTAAACAATAAATAGTAATTTATGATTTTAGTTACAGGTGGAACAGGTTTAGTAGGGTGTCATTTAATGTACTTATTAGTAAATAAAAATAAAAAAATTAAGGCTCTGCATAGAAAAAACAGTAAAATAGATGTTGTTAAAAAAGTATTTTCTTATCACTCAGATAATTTTGAAGAATTATTTCAAAAAATTCAATGGATTGAAGGAGATATTAATGATACTGAAAGTCTTTCCGAAGCTTTTAAAGATGTTAGCGAGGTTTATCATTGTGCTGCGTTTATCTCTTTTGATTCAAAAGATTTAAGTTCACTTAAAAAGATTAATGTTGAAGGAACAGCTAACATAATTAATTGTTCATTAGATCATAAAATAGAGAAACTTTGCTACGTAAGTTCTATTGCAGCAATTGGGGAAACAATAAACAAAGCTATTAATGAAGATTGTGAATGGAAAGAAAATTCAAATCCATATTCTCAAACCAAATATAATGCAGAGATGGAAGTTTGGAGAGGAATTTCTGAGGGTCTAAATGCTGTTATTGTAAACCCTGGTGTTATTATTGGAAGTGGTTTTTGGAAGCGTGGAAGTGGGGCATTTATCACTCAAATAAGTAGAGGGATGAAATATTATCCACCTGGATCTACAGGTTTTATTTGTGTAGAGGACGTAGTTAACATAATGCATGAATTAATGTCCAATAATATTTTTTCCAAACGATTCATATTAGTAGCCGAAAATTGGTCTTATAAAGATTTTATAACTAAAGTCAGTTCTAATTTAGAACTAAAACCTCCAACAAAAAAAGCAGGGAAAAATTTAATGATGTTAGGCTTAATGTTTGATGTTTTGAATAGTTGGTTTAATAAAAAAAGAAGAAAGTTAAGTTTAGCTTCAATAAACTCAAGCCAATCAAAAAATGAATATTCTAATGCAAAAATAAAGTCTAATTTAAATTATTCTTTTAAAAGTATTGAGAAAGCAATTGAAGAAACTTGTATGAATTTTAAAAACTAATTAGAAGAGTTTTTTCTTTTAATGGTTAATATATTTAATTCATTTGTTAATGAATCTTTAAGTTGATTTAATCTAAAATCTAGCTTAGAATAAATTTTCAAATACTGTTTAGGGTTTGATGAGTAATAGAAATTACTATTAACAAATTTCAAACAATCTATTTCATGTTTATTAAAGAGTAAAGAATCATTAATATTATAGTAATTAAGATCCGATCTATTGTTATAAGCTCTACTAGAATTAATCACATTTACATCAAATAAAAAATCAACCATTTCATTTTCTGACATTAAATCAATTGGCTTAGATTGGTCATTAGCTGAACATGCAACAATTAAAATCAACAAAATTATAATTTTTTTCATCTATCAAAAGTTAATTGTATTCCATGCAATTTTTTGTCAAATAGACCCTCATCATAAACTAATTTTCCATTGACAAAAGTTTTACTAACACTTGAATTAAACTCAACTCCCTCAAATGGAGACCAGTTACATTTATATAAAATATTTTCTCTGCTAACTGTCCATGATTTTTCCAAATCTATCAACACTAAATCAGCATAATAACCTTCTTTAATAAAACCGCGATTTGAAATTTGAAAAAGAACAGCCGGATTGTGACACATTTTCGTAACAATTTTTTCTAAAGTGATCTTATTATTTAAATGATGTTCAATCATAGAAACTAAAGCATGTTGTACAAGAGGACCGCCTGAGGGACATTCTAAATAACTATTTGATTTTTCTTCAATTGTATGTGGGGCATGATCACTTGCTACAACGTCAATTCTATCGTTGTTTAAAGCTTTCCATAAAGCATGTCTATCTTGTTTTGTTTTAATTGCTGGATTCCATTTTATATGAGACTGTTTGTCTTTATAATCTTCATCAGAAAACCATAAATGATGAACACATACTTCAGATGTTATTTTTTTATCTTTTAGAGGAATATTATTCTCAAAAAGCAATGATTCACTATCTGTAGACAAATGAAAAACGTGTAGTCTTGCTCCAGTTTCTTTAGCTAATTTTATAATTCTTTTAGTAGATTTTAAGCAGGCCTCTTCAGATCTTATAATGGGATGTAACTCAAAAGGGATATTGGACCCGTATTTAGATTTA
>Ga0307995_1000092_pt1 | contig 60627 bp, 56 predicted proteins | sample EllFjometagen262_FD_203132 | JGI IMG/M metagenome (GOLD analysis project Ga0307995, IMG submission 203132) | Marine microbial communities from Ellis Fjord, Antarctic Ocean - #262 | ecosystem: Environmental > Aquatic > Marine > Unclassified | place: Southern Ocean | collected 2014-11-02 | reverse complement strand
TCTAGCATGGCAATTAATGACAAAATGCTTGAAAAATTAAAGAACTTTTAATTGTTTTATAAAATTCTTTTGCTATAAGTCTCGATATGAAAAAAGACATACACCCAAACTACCATACAATTAAAGTAGAAATGACTGATGGAACTCAATTTGAAACAAGATCAACTTGGGGAAAAGAAGGAGAGGTTTTAAAATTGGAAATCGATCCAAAATCTCATGCTGCTTGGACAGGTGGAAAGCAAAAGCTAATGGACAAGGGTCGTGTGAGCAAATTCAATAAAAAATTTCAAAACTTCAGATCAGAAAAGAAAGATTAAATGTCAAACGTACCATTAATGCCAATGGCAACAGCTGTTTGGTTAGTAGAAAATACAACACTTACTTTCAAGCAAATTTCAAAGTTTTGTAATTTACATGAAGTTGAAGTGCAAGGTATCGCAGATGGTGAAGTTGCAAAAGGAATAATGGCTTATAATCCAATTATATCAGGTCAGCTTACAAGGGAAGAAATTGAGCTGGCATCTAAAGATGAAAATAAAGAATTACAAATAAAAAATACTGATATTGAAATTTCAACTGAAGATAAAAAAATTAAAAAATACATACCCTTATCTAAAAGACAAGATAAACCAGATTCAGCTTTATGGTTAATTAAACATCATTCATTACTGAAAGATTCACAAATAGCAAAACTAGTTGGGATAACCAAGGCTTCAGTTACTGCAATTAAAAATAAAAGTTATTGGAATTATAATAATTTAAATCCTAAAGACCCTGTAGCATTAGGGCTATTTTCTCAAAAGGATCTAATTGAAGCTGTTGAAAAAGCTGAAAGAAGAATAAAAAGGGAAAAAAAGGAAAAAGAGAAAGCAAAACTAACAAGAGAAGTTTCGAACATTGAATAATTTTAATAGACACCAAAATTATATGATGGTACTTAAACATTCTTAAAAAATATTTATGAAAATAGAAGTTAAAGATAACAATATTGAACAAGCACTTAGGGTTCTTAAAAGAAAATTACAAAGAGATGGTTTTTTTAAAGTAGTAAAATTAAAAAGTGTTTACGAAAAACCTTCTGAAAAGAAAAAAAGAATTTTACAAGAAAATATTAAAAGAGTTAAAAAGCTTAATAAGCTTAAAAATAGAATTTAAATATACCGCGGGGTGGAGCAGTCTGGTAGCTCGTCAGGCTCATAACCTGAAGGTCGGCGGTTCAAATCCGTCCCCCGCAACCAATCCTCTCGATAAATTAATTAAATTTTAAACCTAGATTTTTTACTATCAACCAAAAATGCTTTAACAGTTTCTTTTGTTAGTTGATCAAATGTTTTTCCAAAATTTTCTATTTTTTCAATAGTTGTTGGTGGAATTGTAATAATGTGACATCCCAATTGTTTTGCTTGTAAATAATTATAAGGCTCTCTAACACTCGCCCAAAGTATCTCTACATTTTTAAATTTCTTAGCTAAGGCTATACTTTTTTTAAATTCTGGAACTGGATCTTTACCAGTATCCCCTGCTCTACCAGCAAATATTGAAATTATAACTTTAGTTTTTTTGTTAATTAATTTAAGAATTTTTTCAGTTTGTTTTGCACTGTAAATTGCTGTGATATTAAGCTTAATATCTAAATTGTTAAGCTCTTTAATAATTTTACCCATAAAAATACCTTTAGAATTAGCAACTGGTACTTTTACATAAACATTCTTTCCCCAGGTATTAATCTGAAGAGCTTGCTTTTTCATTTCTTTATATTCGTCAGCAAATACTTCTAATGAAACAGGTTTATTGTTACAAATTTTTAATATTTTCTTTGAATAAGATTTGTAATCTTTTGCTCCAGCTTTTCTCATTAAACTAGGATTAGTTGTAAAGCCTTTAACTATCTTTTTCTTATTGAACTTCTTTATTAAATCTAATTCTGCAATATCACAAAATATTTTTGTTGTCATTAATTTTAAAGATTTTTGGTTATATCCTCAGTCATTTTTTTTGCATCTGCAAATAGCATTAAAGTATTATCTTTGTAGAACAATTCATTATCAATTCCAGCGTATCCAGGAGATAAACTTCTCTTTACAAATAATACTGATTTACATTTTTCAACATCTAAAACAGGCATCCCATAAATTGGACTTTGCGGATCAGTTTTAGCAACTGGATTTGTTACGTCATTTGCCCCAATTACAAATGCAACATCTGCATTAGCAAAATCATTATTAATTTCTTCAAGTTCGAAAACTTCATCATAAGGTACATTGGCTTCAGCTAACAACACATTCATATGCCCTGGCATTCTTCCTGCAACAGGATGAATTGCATAAGTAACTTTAATGTCATTTTTCTTTAAAGTATCTACCATTTCTCTTAGTGCATGTTGTGCTTGAGCAACCGCCATTCCATAACCTGGAACAATTATAACAGATGATGCATTTTTCATTAAGAAGGCTGCGTCTTCCGCATTACCACTCTTAACTGGTCTTTGTTCTTTATTTCCAGTTGATGCCGACTGTTCTGTTGCACCAAATCCACCTAAAATTACATTAAAGAAAGAACGGTTCATACCTTTGCACATTATGTAGGATAAAATTGCACCAGAAGATCCAACAAGAGCACCTGTTATAATTAATGCGGTATTTTCTAAAGTAAAACCAATTCCTGCTGCAGCCCAACCAGAGTATGAATTTAACATTGAAATCACCACTGGCATATCTGCTCCACCAATTGGAATGATTAATAAAAATCCTATTAAAAATGAAACTGCAATTAATATCCAAAAGAAATTAGAGGACTGGGATGAACACAGTAAGTAAGTTAAAACTAGAATTGAAATTAACAATAAAGCATTAAGAAAATGTTGTCCCTTAAAGGTGATTGGTGACCCTGACATTATTCCTTGAAGCTTTAAAAAAGCAATTATTGAGCCTGAAAATGTTATCGCACCAACTGCAGCACCAATTGACATTTCAATTAAGCTTGCAAGTTTAATAGCACCCACTGATCCTAAATTAAAAGCTTCTGGATTTAAGAAAGCTGAGATTGCAACAAAAACTGCTGATAGTCCAACTAGGCTATGAAATCCTGCTACCAACTCTGGCATGGCCGTCATTGGTATCTTGTAAGCTATGAATGCTCCTATAAGTCCACCTACTAGTAAAAAAATTAGTACATAGATTAGTCCACTAGAAAAACTTCCAACTAATAAAAAGGTAACAGTGATAGCTATCACCATTCCCAAAATTCCAAAAAAATTACCCTGTCTTGAGGTTTCAGGTGATGAAAGACCTCTTAATGCCAATATAAATAAAACTCCTGATACTAAATAAAATATGGCTGATAAATTTGCTGACATAATTATTTATCTTTCTTCTTCTTTTTATACATTTGAAGCATTCTTTGAGTAACCAAAAATCCTCCAAATATATTAATTGCGGCAAGAGATATTGCTAAAAAACCAAGAATGTTGGAGATTGTAAAAACATTGTCTGTACTTCCGGCCAACCCTGCAATTATAGCACCAACAATAATTACTGACGATATAGCATTAGTTACTGACATTAATGGTGTGTGCAAAGACGGAGTTACGCTCCAAACAACATAATATCCAATAAAAATTGATAAAATAAATATGCTTAATCTAAATATAAAAGGGTCTATTTCCATAAATCTATTTTATTAAAGTTTTTTCAATTATCTCATCTTCTAAATTAATATTAATCTTTTTATTTTCTTTATCATACAAATTGGACACAAAATTAAATACATTTTTTGAATATAAATTCGAAGCCGAAACAGGAAGTTTATTTAGAATATTTGTTTCACCCATAATTTTTACTCCATTTTTAACTACAATTTTATCAACTTCAGTAAATTCTGCATTTCCACCTTGAATTGCTGCCAAATCATATATAACAGATCCTGATTGCATATTATCAATCATGGAGCCTTTAATAATTAATGGAGCTTTTTTTCCTGGAATTAATGCAGTACAAATTACAATATCAATTTTCTTTAAAGTTTTTGCTAATAAATCTTCTTGTTTTTTTTTAAATTCTTCAGATGCTTCTTTCGCATAGCCACCTTCTGTCTCTAAATTTTCAGATCCTTCAACAGTTAAAAATTTTCCACCTAAGCTTTCAACTTGTTCTTTTGAAGCCATTCTAACATCTGTTGCAAATACAATAGCACCCATTCTTTTTGCAGTTGCAATAGCTTGAAGACCAGCCACACCTGCACCAACCACTAACACTTTTGCTGCCGGGATGGTGCCAGCTGCCGTCATCATCATGGGTATTGCTTTTTCAAAATTTGCAAACGACTCTATTACTGCTTTATAACCAGCAAGGTTAGCTTGAGAAGAAAGTATATCCATTGATTGGGCTCTAGTAATTCTTGGTAACATTTCTAAAGAAAAAAAATTAATATTTTTTTTAGATAAGTTTTCTATTTTTTCTTTGTTATTATAAGGATTGAATACTCCAACAAGCGTTTGGTTTTCTTTTAAATTTGAAAGATTTTCATCAGATAATAAACCTAATTGAATAATAATATTAGCTTTACTTAATATTTCTGTTTCGTTAGTAGAGATTTCAACACCTAATTCTTTATAGTCATTATCTTTAAATCCTAAGTGTTCACCATATTTTTCAACTATGGAAATTTCAAAACCAAGAGCTATATATTTTTTTGCAATCTCAGGGGTTATTGCAATTCTTTTCTCAATATTTTTATTTTCTAAAATTGAAACTATTCTCATGTGAGAACACTACAGTAAAAATAATGCCATTAAAACTAAAACACCTATGACAGCGACAGTTCCCCACAACACAAATTTTGTGAAATTATTCCAGGTATTCTTATGGTCTTGATTGTCCATAAAAATTACTTCTGTCTTGCTTTAAATTTTGGGTTTGTTTTATTAATTATGTAAACTCTACCTCTTCTTCTAACCAACTTAGAATTTAAGTCTCTTTTTTTTAATGATTTAAGTGAGCTTTTTATTTTCATAATAATTTAACTCTTAGTAAACGAAGTTACGTAATCTTTCAAATGTATTTTTCCATATTTTCTAATAATCCTATTATTTAATGACATATTGGTTAAAGATGAAGCATATCTTTCCCCCGATCTTGCTTTTAAGAGCTTAATTTTGCCACCAAACATCATCGCCACTTCTTTAATAGAATAAGAATTCTTACTAGATATACTGTAATGAGCACATTTATTATTAGACCAAGCTTCATAACAAATATTTATAGTGTCTTTAATATGTGTAAATCTTCTATTTTGTGTTCCAGGTCTTACAACGGTCAATGGCTTATTTTTTTTGTGCTGTTCCTCAAATATTCCAATGACTGTTGCCATTTCTCCAGACTTTATATGCTTTGGACCATAAACGTTATAAAAATAAATAATTTCAAACTTAAAGTTGAACCAATTTTTTAAATTTTCTAATAATTCTAAGTTCTTTGATTTTGTAAAAGCATATGGGGAAAGATTTTTATCCTCACCATTATTACCTAGGCTGGCAGAAGTAGCTGAATAAATTAATTTAATATCATTATCTAAGCAAAATTTAAATACAGCCTGTGTGCCTACTGAGTTTGATTTAAAACAATCATCAAATTTTTTAAAACTCTGGAAAATTCTTGCAAATTCTCCAAAATGAAAAAGTGAGTGAATCTTGTTTTTATATTGTGATAAGATTTTATTTACATCTTGAGTGTGACCCTTAAGGTATTTTACCCTATGGTTTTTAATTTGATTTCTTTTAAAGCCACTAGAATAATTATCTATACTTAAAATTTTTTTATTAGTTTTTATTAAGAGATGTTCAATTAAATTAGAACCAACAAATCCGGCTCCACCAGTAACTACAATGTAATTTTTCATTTGAATTTTATAGCCTGGCAATGTCCTACTCTTCCGTGTCTTAAGACAAAGTACCATTGGCGCTGAAGGGCTTGACTTCCGAGTTCGGAATGGGATCGGGTATTGCCCCTTCGCAATAATTACCAGGCAGAAAGTTTTATAGAGTATTATTATTTTTTTGCAACAAATTTAGTGTAAATCATTTGTTTTAAAAATATCAATATAATCCCCCAATTAAACTTAGATTTCTCATATTTTCTCTTATTAAATGCAATATTTTGATGTCCAATCTTCAAATTATTTCTACCATTATAAATAATATCAAATAGAATTTTGTATCCACATAAAAAAAAATTTACTTTATATTTAAGTATGATATTTTTTTTGCATAAGAAAAACCCCGATAAAGGATCAGATACTCTTCTTCCAAAAATAAAATTAATTAATAAAATTGTAAATAATGAGACAAAACTACGAAAATATCCAAGATTTCCTATTATCTTTTTTTTAGTAAACCTGTTTGCCACCACAATATCATAGTTATGTTTATTAAATTTTTTCCACATTTTTTTAATATATTTTGGATCATGTTGTAAATCACAGTCCATAACTAAAATATTTTCGTGTTTAGCTTTTTGAACACCTAATAAAACAGATTTTGATAGATCTTTTTTTTTAGATTTTCTTAAAAAAGCCTTAACTTTTTTGATCTTTAAACTAGTAATTTCTTCATAAGTTTTATCTTTGGATTGATCATCTACAAAAATTATTTCTGAAATAGTATTAATCTTTAAAAGTTTAGTTGAAATTTTTAAGATATTTTTTTTTTCATTATATGTAGGGATCACCACTGAAATCATAATTGAAAGTTTATTTAAATATGCTATATTTCAGGATACAAAAAACTGCAAAAAAAGCATCCTTTAATCGTATTTTTTTCCCCTCCTCATAAGATCTGCCTTCATAAGAGATTGGTACTTCGTAAAATATTAATTTTTTTTTTGCTAATTTAATAGTTATTTCTGGTTCGATCCCAAATGATTTTTCTTGAATGTTGATACTTTTTAAAGCACTAGTTCTTATAAGTTTATATCCTGTTTCCATATCAGTCATATTTAAATTTGTGAAAATATTTGAAAACAGGGTTAAAATCTTATTAGCTAAGTAATGCCAAAAAAAATGTAATCTCACATAATTTCCACCAATAAATCTAGACCCATAAACTATATCGGCATTACAATTCATGGCTGGTTCAAAAAGTTTAGCAAAATCATTTGGATTATATTCAAGGTCAGCGTCCTGCACCAGCACATAATCTCCGTTAATTTTTTCCATAGCTTTTTTTATAGCAGAACCTTTGCCTAAGTTGACATTACTATTAATTAGATCGTCATACAAAACTTTATTTTCTTCTAAGATTTTTTTTGTTCCATCGGTAGATCCATCATCTGAAACTATAATTTCTATATCAAAATTTTTTTTTTGATTATTTACGCGTTTTAAAACCTCTAGGATAAATTTTTTTTCATTATATACGGGTATGATTATGGAAAATTTCATATTATTTTTATCAAAATAGTTTAAAGTTTTTTTAGCCAAAAAGGCTAATTTTTATTAGTACAAATTTTCATTAATTATAATTAACTATATTCATAGCATTAATAAGCTGATCTTAAAAATATAAATTTTAACATTTATAAATATTTTAGTTAATTCGGTAAAAATACTTTATAATTGTAATATTTTTTAGACTTTAATTTTTGATCTAAATAATGCGTACAAGGTGCATAATTATACCCACACATTTCAACACTTTCATTATAACTAAAATGTTCTAATTCAATTTTTTTTATTTTAGATTTATTTATAAAAATAATCTTAGGAAAAAAATTATTTTTATTTATTTCTTCTGGTTTGGCTATTCTTAGTAAATTTTTTAAAACGAAGATTGTGGCACATAAAATTAAAAAAAATCTGAAAAATTTATAGGCTTTTTTTTTAATGGAATTATTTAAGATGCATAAATATGCAAATCCTAGTGCTAGAAATGATACAAAATATGAATAACCATATCTATAAACTGGCACTTTTAAAAACCAGATTATGGAAAAAACAACCATTAATAATATAAGTATAAGATACTTTCTATTATGAAAACTATTTGGAATTTTATTTTTATTTTTAAATTTAAAATAAATAAATAAATAAATAAATATAAGTAATATAAAATATGGTAATAAAATTTTATTAATTTTTATTAAATGGGTTTTGCTCCATGTTTCAACCCAATTAAAATCTTTAGAGTATTCGGCTTGTGAGATATTGTCTGTATTTTTATAATCAGGCCAAGCTTTTGTCCACGCCTCATTTTCTTGAGACACATTTTTAGCTTGATATACATTTGACCATTCTAAATTTTGTAGGCACAATTTGCTCACTGGATATATAGCGCATCCAGAAATGATTATATTTTTGAAAACCCACAAAGATAAAAAAATGAAACCAAAATAATTTTTTGGTATTATAAACATTTTAGGTAATTCATTCTTTTTTAAAAAAAGAAATGGAAGAAAGATTGCAAAAGCCATAGTAATTTTGTTTAAAACTATAAAAACAGCCAATATAAAATTGTTAGCACTATAAAGTATTTTTTTATCTCTAAATGATTGAATGATTTCAGAAATTAAAAAAAAAAATAGGAAATGTGTTGGTGCATCATTACCATATTCACCATATCTATTCATTTTATAGCTAATAAATATTAAGATAAAAAATAAATAAAAAAAGTGAAAATTAAATTTTTTATTTGTTAAATATTTAATTAAATAAGCTAAAAAATTAATAATTACAGAGGAGGCAACAATCGCTATAGAAAACGTAATCCCTTTATAACCAAAAATAAAATTATTAAAAAAAGAAGAAAAATATTGAATTATTGAAACATGGGCATATCTAAAATGTAAATTAGAAAGTCCAAAGATTATCTTTTCCTCATTTAAAATACTTGTATAGGGAAGATGATATAGTATTGCATCAGGTCTATATATATTGCTTTTTGCCATCAACAAAAAAACTATAATTGAGTTAAAAATTACAAATTTCAAAAAATTAGTGGAAAAATAATATTTTTTATTATTAAAAATAATTATTAAAGGAAATATTAATATCAAGCTATTAATAATTATATTTAATGGAGCAAAAAAATTAATTAGTAGAGTTATAAAAGATATTAATATAAGACCATAAATTAAATCATTAGATAAACTTATGATGTTGTTATTTTTATGTGTATTAAAAATATAACCACAAGGTGCTAATATAATAATAGCTAATATGGAAAAAAAAATTAATTCTAACATGTTTATTTAAATGACTAAGTTAACATTTATAATACCTGTTTATAATGAAATTAAAACAATTGAAAAATTAATCAAAAAAATATTAAAACTTAATATTAAGAAACAAATTATCATTATTGATGATGGATCAAACGATGGTACGGAACGAATACTTAGAAAATATAAAAACTTATTAGATAAATTAATTATTCATAAAAAAAACCTTGGAAAAGGTGCGGCAATTAAAAGTGGGCAAAAGCATGTAAATGGTAAATACGTTGCAATACAGGATGCTGATTTAGAATACGACCCTAATGATCTTAAAAAAATAATTAATGAAATGGATAAAAAAAATTTAAAAGTAATGTACGGATCACGTGTATTAAATAAGAATACATTTCAGAATACTCAAAATTTTACACATATTTTAAGAATATGGGGAAATATTTTCCTAACAATAATCTCTAATTTTTTTAATAGTCAAAAATTAACAGATGCTCATACTTGCTATAAAGTCTTCAACTCAAGAATTTTTAAAAAAATTAAATTAAAAGAAAAAGGGTTTTCTTTCTGCCCTGAGATAACTACTAAAATATCATTGATGAATATAGATATAGAAGAGTTTCCAATCAATTATAATGGTCGTACATATAATCAAGGAAAAAAAATAACTGCCTTTGATGGCCTCGATGCAATATATGTTTTGTTAAAATATAGATATTTTAAATAATGTTTGTTTTGATTAAACATAGAATAATTAAAATCATTGAGAAGATTCCGTTATTCCAAATTTTTGTTTACAATAATTTACAATATTTTAAATTTTTATTTCCACATGATAAAGATTATTACGCACTAAAACTTCTATTTAAAAAAAATGAAACAAGAACATTTCTAGATATAGGTGCAAATATAGGATTATCTACGATTGGCTTTAGAGAGCTTGGATTTTTAAAAAATAAAATCATAATGTTTGAGCCAGATCAATTTTTAATAACTAATTATGTATCAAAAGTATTAAACAATTACCCAAATATTAAAGTCTACCCTTTTGGTCTATCAAATAGATCACATAAAAAAAAATTATTTAGAGCTTTCTACAAAGGTGTTTTTTTTCATTTTAATAATAGTTTTAATTTAAAATATCTAAAAGAAAAACTTGAGCACAATTATGGGACAAGAGCTAGAAAATTTAAAATTAAATCAACAAAATTTGATCTGAAAAAATTTGATAAATTAAATATAAAAGAAAAAATTTGTTTTTTAAAAATTGATGTTGAGGGGTTTGATGAATACGTTCTTTATGGAATGAAAAATTTTTTAAAAAAAAACAACCCAGTTATATTAGTTGAATATAACAAGTGTAATTTCTCAAAAATATATACATTTTTAAAAAATAGATATAACTGTTATTTTTATAATTTTGATAAAAATAAGTTAGAAAAATTAAAACTTGTTATTATTCTAAAATTAATAAAAGGTGAAATACTTGAAAATAGATATAAAAAAAATAGTGTAAATATTTACTTTATTCGAAAAAATAAGAAAAATTTAAGATGAATAAAAGGTTTGAGTTTTACAAATACAATATTCTAAAATACTTGGATAAAAATTCTAAGATATTAGTTGTTGGCTCAGGAGAAGATGATTTTAATTTATTTAAAAATAATAAATTTACAAATTTTACCTGTTCAAATTTAGGTGGAAAAGAAATTAACGGTAATACTTTTAAGCAATTAGATATTAACAATATAAACGAATTGGATGAATCCTATGATTATGTTGTTGCGCACGCTTGTATCCATCACTGTTCAAAGCCACATAATGGAATACTGGAAATGTATAGAGTTGCAAAAAAAGGGATTTTGGTTATAGAATCTAAAGATAGTTTTTTAATGAAACTAATGATTGCACTAAATTTTGCAGAAAAATATGAACTTAGTGCTATTAGTTCAAGTGATGAATTCGGAGATCAGGGTGGTGTTGATAATACTAGTATACCTAATTATATTTATAGGTGGACTGAACATGAAATAGAAAAATTAGTTAACTCTTATAATCCTAGATATAAACATATTATAGATTTTAATTATAGATTCAATTATGAGAATTTTTTACTCAAATTTAATAATAAAATAATTAACGCTTTTATTAAATTCTTTTTAAAACTTTTAATGAATACACTGCAACTAATAATAACAAAACAGGGAAATTTGTTTTCTTTTTTTATAAACAAAGAAGAATCTAAAAAACATAAACATCATTGGATAAAGTGATATTATAATTTCAAACAACCAGGAAATTTATTACTATCAAAATGATAAATGTAACCATTGTAACTTTTAAATTTATTATTTAATACAAAGTTCCTAACTGCTAATTTACCAATATTATTTCCTTTTTTATAAAGTTCACCTGTGCAATTAAAAATAGCGCTGTTTCTAAATTCTTCTCCATAAAAAACAATATAATTTGGTGAAAGATCTTTTATTTCCTTAAAATAAATACTACTTTTTTCAAAATCTATATGATTTTTAAAATTAATATATTGAAGGAATTCTGATGGAATTACTTTAAAGTTGGGCGTGGATATTGATCTATGAGTGTAAATTGCTACTTCATCTCTTTTAATATGTTTATTGGCCCAAACGCTCAAACTATAACCATTAGCGCTCTTTTCTAGAACTTTTGTTCTTAAATTTTCACTTAATGATCCAGCACTAATATAAAAAATAAAAAAAATTAAGGTTATTGATATAATTATAGGTTGAATCAATAATGGATAAAACAATATAAATCTATTATTTGAATTTATTAAGCTTTTAAATGCCAAAATTGCTAACCATAAATACGGTTCTAATAAAAATCTAGACTCTTGCTGTCCAAAAAATAAAATTGTGAGGATATATAAAATTGAAATAAATAGAACTTGTAAATCGTTTATATTTTTAATTTTGATAAATAAAAACAATACAACGCCTAATCCTAAAGATTGAGTGAAATGTATCAATTTTAATGGGAAAATAATCTGTAACAGATTAAAGCTAATTTTTGAAAAATTAGTGCCATCTGAAATTATTGATCTATATAAAGCATCATATCCAATATATTCTGTAGGTAAAGCTGACGTAAAAAACTGTATAAACCCAACATTATAATTAATATTTTTCCATAAAAAAGTTGGCAATATTAAAATAATAAAAGAAATAATCCCAAATAAAATAAAAATTCTAAATTCATAAAAACTTTTAATTTTATTAAACAAGAAAAAAAGTATTAAAATCGCAGAACTTAAAAGAAAATAATATTTAGATAAAAAGGCATTTCCAAGAAATAAAAATATAATAAAGTAGCATATCTTTTTTTCTAAAGCGTTTAATTTATCTTCATAATAAAAAATTAAAGCAAAAACATAAAAAATAACACCTGTATAAAAAAATTGTGGTTTTATTGTTGTCACTAATTGAATTATAATTGGGCATGTTATTAAGATAATTACAAAAAAATATGAATTAACACTATTTGTTTTTTTATATTTATCTAAAATAAAATGAAAGACACCTAAAATAGGCAAGATTCCAGAGAATTGAATTAGTGAAGCTAACTGTTCAGATTTAAAAAAAAAACTTAAGGCAATTAAAGACTCACCTGCACCCGCCTGTAAACTATGAAGCCATAATTTCAAATCTGGATAAACGCCATAATTCAAAGCATACAAGCCAACGCCCGCATGGTAGTCGAGAGAATCTGCGTTAGTAATAGGTCCTAGTGATGATAAAAATAATAATAATACAAAAACAATTAGAAAATATTGATTTTGAAATATTGTTTGAAAATTAAATCTAAATTTTTTAATAAACACACAAAAGAAAAAAAATAAATAAATACCTAAAAATAATCCAAATAATTTAAAACCTTTACCAATCAACAAAAATAAATGACTGAAAGGCATGATTAAATTAATAGATAAACATATTGCAAAATATTTATAATATCTATGACCTAAAAAGATTTTTTTTAAATTGAATCTACTTATTATGAATTCACCCGCTTGATAACAGCCAATAAAAAGCATTAATGAAACAATTAATGAAAATGGTTGAAAAAAAATATTATTATCTATGCCTAAATTCATTTCTTATTGCGAAAAATAAAAGTGCCCATATTTATTAATTTTTATATTAATTTCACTTATACCATTGGGGTGGTTTAAATAACCACAAATCCCTTTAAAATCTCCACAAAATTTGTGATATTCTGAGTTTGTAAGGGTACTGGGGTTTGGGGAATATAATTTAAAACCATTGGTTTCTTTTACTAAAATAATTTCAGAATGATCAAAAGATTGAACAAACACATTATTAAAATTTTTTATTACATCATAATTTTTTAAACACAATAAAATAAAAATAAAATAACAAGATATTTTTAGGAAATTTACTTTTAAAAATCTTTTGAAATTTGATAATTTTATAATACATATTACATTAAAGACAATAATTGATATAATAAGACCATGTCCATATCGTACTTCTGGAGACTGTAACCATACAAATGTACCAATCAAAAAAAATATCATTAACAATATTAATTTATGATTAAAAAGGGAGAATTTTTTTTTATTATTTTGAAAAATTAAAATGTAAATACATTTTAAAAATAGTAATAAAAATGATAAAGAAAGAATCTTTAAAATAGAAGTATTAATAAAATAATCTTTAAACCATGGAATGAACCAATCAAAAGATTGAAGTGTATGAGCAAAATTCCCTGCCTCTGTTCTGTCTCTAGTGGCTCTAGCCCATGATTTTGCTTCATTAAAAAAATATTCAATAGAGTCAATATTATTACTCCATGGTAATTCTACACAGGTAAATGAAATAGGAAATATTAGACAACCAGATATTAATAAATTTCTTAAAAACCATAAACAACTAACAATTATCAAAAAAATTATAAACTTTTTTTCTTTAAAAATTTTAAATTTAAAAAAATAACCAGATGTTATTATTAAGAAAATAAGATAAACATAAGTAATCTTTGTGATGATGGCAAAAAAAACAAATATCACTAAAGTATAAAAATCATTTATATTTTTATTTTCTAAAACTTTTAAAAAAAAATAAATACTAAATCCAAAAAAGACTATGCCAATTATATCACTTTCAGGTGATCCTAAATGATTAAAAATTATTCCATCTTGAAATGGATGAATTAATGAAAATATCAATAAAAATAAATTATAAAATACTAGAAATAGATTACTAACAGAAAAAAAATTTTTTTCAGAAATTGATTGATTTAATAAAAAAGAAAATGGTATTAGTGATAATAAATATATTGGGTTAAACTTGAAAAAATCATAAGAAAATGCTGACAAGAAAATATGCCAAGCTGAAGGCATTGCATATCTTTGTTCAAGATTAACTAAACCAAAGGGTATTTTATACTCATTAATCCACTTGATTATCTGTAAATGATAAAATGGTGAGTCATAATTTAAACTGTTGTTATGAGTTATAAAGCAAAATAAAAAAAGTATTATAAAGAATGTCTTAAAATGGATATTAATTATGTTTTTATAAAAACCAAAAAAGAAAGCAATTAAACCAAATAAAAATATAAATATATATATTCTATTAATTTCTATAAAAAAATTTGCTAATAATAAAATTGATGTAATAAAAACAATGCCATAAATAAAATCATAATTTTCAACTCTACTATTTTTTTTAAAGATAAACATCTTTGCAACAGTAGAGTAACCCAATATTACAAAAGTGATCATGCTTAAGTTTAAAAATGAAATAAGCATTATTTAAGCGCTTTACCTTCTAATATTTTTTTTCCTCTTTTAGTCTCAACATCTATCCAGCATCTAATCATTTCTCTATTTTCTAAATATTGCTGAATTGCACCTTCTTTAATGTGAGGATTTATTTTTGCATCGACCGCATGTGATGGGGAACATTTATTTTTTTTATCTTTATATATAATATTTAAAAAATCTACTTGAAATGCCCATGTTGTAAAATTTAGAAATATTAATAATAAGATTATTTTCTTTTTAAAGTTTTTTAAAATAAGTAGATAAAATAAAATAATCCCTAACTGCAAATAAGATAACTCTGCTGGTATCCATAAGAATAATAGCAAATTTGATAAAATAATATAATAAATTGTCTTAATGTTTTTATCTTTAATTTTACTAAAATAGTTCTTCACTGCAAAACTGTATATTATTAAAATAAAAGATAAGGGTGTAATTATATTAATTACTTTATATGTAAATCGAGCTATGAGACCTATAAAACCTTGTTCATTTGGTCTTGCTGCTGTTAACCAGTCAAATCCAAATTTAAATTGATACCACACAGGTAAATAAAAAAGCGAACCAAGGAATAAACAAGAAAAAATAAAATAAATTTTATTTATTAATTTAGTTTTTTGTTCATTTTCAAAAAATAATACAAAAAATATTATAAATAGGCCAAAGTTTAATCTTGCACCAATTGCAATTGCAAAAAATAATAAAGCTAATTCAATTCTTTTTTTTTTAAACATATAACATCCAAATGAAAATGGTGCTAAAGACCATGAGTAATCAATTGGCTCAATGTTATCAAAAAAAAGTACAGGATTTGAAAGACACAAAATTAAAAATAATAATTTTTCATATTTCAATTCTTTTTCGCTGAAGGTTTTGAATAAAAAATATAGCGATCCAATAAATAAAAAAAAGGTTGTTATATTTGCTATAAAACTTCCAAAATGATAAGATAAGAATCCTATACCTATTTCTGCAACTGGGTATCCTGTAAACCTTGAGGTCATCAGTCCACCACTATTAAGTAGCGCCTCGAACACTCCTATCATCGGAAGTGTGTCTTCATCAGATCCGTATCCACCAATATAACTAAGATATAGGGCAAATATAATTAGAGAAAAAAATAAAAATAAAAGAATAAAATTATAGTTATTTTTGTTCATTTTTAACCTTTATAAGAGTTAAGCTCATTATTAATAATAAACATAATAAGAAAGAACCATTAAAATATCCAGCTCCTCTTATTAATTGTGTTATCACAATTGAAAAAATAAAAGACTTTTCTGGTAAATTAATATTCTTTAATTTTAAAAATTTAAAAATTAAAAAAAAGATAATAAACGAGAAAACTCCAAATTCAGTTAGCATTTTAGATAGATTATTTGAGCCATCTTTTTCATTTAAATACTCCCAATACAACTTATCATTATTATGTTTTATTGTTTTATCAGTATAAATTGCATGCCCAATATAATAATTATTTAAGCCTAGTCCAAACGGATGATCTCTTAGACTTTTAAATGCAACTGTATAAGAATTTAATAGAACTGCCGAGCTAATATTTAATGATTTGTGAATAATATCTTTTTGATCTTCATCTGCTTTCCATGGTGTTTGATTGATTTTTTGATTATACAAAAAATATTTAATTGCATTAAATCCACCTTCTATAGTTTGTGAAAATCTTACGCTACATTGTTTTTTACTACCAATCATTATAACGGTGATCAAAATTAATATAATTGAGATTATTTTATTATACTTGCTTAATATTTTATAATTAAAAACAAGTATCAAAGATGTCGACACCATAACTCCAATGAGCAATGTTGTTGACAAAAATAAAAATAGAAAAATTATTAATAAAAGAAAAAAAATATTATATTTATTATTTATTTTAATTTTATAACTTAAGAATAAAATTATTGCCGCACAACTCATCCCAAAATGAGAGTTTTCTGAAAAAAATTTAAATTGTAAATCTCTACTATACCAACCATGTAGACAATCAAAATTTTTTTTAAAAAAATAGTTTTCATTATAAAATACTTCCCAGAGGAAACCAGCTAAGATAATAATCAAAAAAATACCTATAATATTTTTGATATTTTTTATTATAAAATCCCTATAAAAAATTATTATTATGCTACTAATAATTAACCCTAATATAGGATTAAAAATATTATTAATTGGTATCTTGTTATTAATATTATTAATAACTAAATGAATAATGATAAAAATATTGATAATAGAAAATAGTATTAATCTTTTTTTGAACTCTTTAAACTCATCTTTATAAAATATAGTGATCGGTATTAGTAATAATAAAATCTGCCTTATGTCAAAATTTACAATTTGCTGGCTCCAAAAAAAAAAAAAAATAGAGAATACAAAAGAAAATAAATAATTTTTTTTTTTTAAGTTAAAAAAAGAAAACATTTATTTTTCGAAGACCCAATTTTCCATTACAAGTATATCTATTTCTGATTTAAAAAAGAGCTCAACAGCATCTTCGGGTTTTTCACAGATTGGACCTTGGATATTTAAAGATGTATTTAATAATATTGGTACACTTGTCTTTTTATAAAAAGTCTCAATTAAGTTATAATATCTATTATTACTTTTTTTTGATACCGTCTGTACTCTTGCTGTACCATCTTCGTGCGTTATGGCAGGCACACTTTTTATCATGTTTTCCTTCACTTTAATAACTTCATTCATAAATGGTATCTTATGCTTACAATAAAAATATTGATTTACCTTCTCTTCTAAAATCGAAGGTGCAAATGGTCTAAATGATTCACGGTTTTTTATCTTTAAATTAATTATATTTTTCATATCAGAGTTTCTTGGGTCTGCTAAAATAGATCTATTACCTAGTGATCTTGGACCATATTCCATTCTACCTTGGAACCAACCCATTACTTTTTGATCAATTAGTTTGTCTGATAAGTAATTGAATAGTTCATTATCTGAATCTATTTTTCTAACATTTATATTTTTATTGAGATGCCTAACTACTTTTTCAAATATTTCATCATTGCTATACGATGGCCCTAATGAGGTAGTTTCCATAATATTTCTTTTAAAATTTTTATTGTCGTGATTAAATAATGTATCAAATGCTGCTCCAAGGGCGCCCCCAGCATCTCCACAGTTTGATGGAATATAAATATTTTCAAATTTTGTTTTGTCTATTATCTTTCCATTTAAACTTGAATTAAAAGCACATCCTCCTGCTAAAACTAAATTTTTAATATTATATTTTTCATAAAGTTTATTCAAAATATTAATTACTATTTCTTCAAACACGAGTTGAGTTGAGTGAGCAATATCCATTTCTCTTTGACCAATTAATTCAGGATTGTTCAATCCTGGGCCTAATAGATCTTCCAGTTCACGTGAATAGAAGTTATCAAAATTAGGAGTGGGTGTATCAAAATTAAAAGAAAAGCCTATTTTTTGATGTCTAAAATATTTTAGATCAAGACTAAATAAAAATTTTCGGTCCTCTTTAAATAATTTTCTAATTTCATTAACGTATTTTGGCTTTCCATATGCAGCCAGTCCCATGAATTTAAATTCTTCGCCATATTTTTTAAATCCAATAAATTGTGTCATTGTTTGATAAAAAATTCCTAGAGAATGAGGGAAAATTACTTTATCCAATAATTTATTCTTTTTATCATTACATAAGTAAGTTTCTGTTGTAGAAAAATCACCAGCTGCATCAAAACTTAACCCTAATGCTTCCTCCATTCCTGAAGCATAAAATGCAGATGCAATATGGCTTTTATGATGTGGGATATAATGAATTTTATTTTTATATTTAACTTTTAAATTATCATAAATTACTGAATAAATATTTAGTTTATTTCTTAAAAAAATAATTCTAGGAATAAAATTTATTTTAAATACTTTATAAATAAAATATTTTATTTTTTCTTTCAAATTATATTTTTTATTTGAATTTATAGAAATAATATCTACATCATTTATATCTTTTAAATTGGCTGCTTTTAAACAATATTCAACAGCATTTTTTGGGAAACCAGCATAATTTTTAATATATGCAAATCTCTCTTCTTCGCATGCTGCAATAATTTGACCATCTACAATTATGCAAGCTGATGACTCTGCGTGAAAAGTGTTTAATCCAAGAATTATCATTATATAATCTTTATTTATAAAACTTAAAAATAAAAAAGATAGCGCAAATACTAAATATTAAAGAACCAAAAAATAAATATGACTGACTTGGAACATAACCAAAATGTGCAAATCTATACGCTATTAAATGAGAAATAAATGATGCTAAAATTAAATTATTTCCTGATGAAAAAAGTACAAATTTTTCTAAAAGAATAAATAATATTGATAAAAATAACATTGACCCAAATAAGAAAGGCAAAGACCCTGGATATAATAAGAAAGCGACTATACCCGGTAGGTGGATTGTGTATTGCAGTGGCTGTAAAGACTCTTTATCTAAATCAAATCTTTGATTTCCATTTTCCCAAAAAGCTAACACATATTTTTTGTAGTAATGATTAAAGTCTGAATAATCAATCTTTTCATTAAAGGCTTCTTTTAAATTACCGAAATTCAAATCATTATTATATCCATAAGCCTGTACTGCCATTACTGACTCTATACCAACAAATCTAATATAGATTAATTGTGCAATTTTTTTTAACTTTAGTTTAAAAGGTTGATTTATATTTGTGTCTTCATTATTTAAAAGAGACATTTGTTCATTATTTTTTACTATTAAGTTTTTATTTGCATTCTCACATTGAACGTTTGACATGTAAAGCTCTTCATTTTGTAAGCATGTATCTTTGAGATATTTTTTTAATATGAATTTTTTTGCAAAATATTTTTGCTGCCTTAAATCATTAACTAATAAATTAGAGAGCAAAAATAATAAAAGGCTGATTATAATGGTTATAAAAAAATAAGATTTATTTAAATAAATATATTTTTTGCATTTCAAGAAACCAACATGGATTCCAAAAAAAATTGATGAAAGATTAAAAATCATTGCTCTACTAAGAAGAGATATGTTTAAAAAAAAACTTTCAAATAACACAAGAAAATAAATCATACTTCCAATTTTTTTTTTACTATCCAATTCTAATTTAATAATAATTGTAATAATAATACCTGAGCCCATAAGTAAAAACCATTTATAAGCCCCAGAGATAAGAAATGATAAGTCATAACTAGATCTCAATCCTTTTTGATAAATGCCCAATTGATAATTTGTCAAACCAATAAAAACTACAATGAAGAAAAATAAAATTATGACTGTTAGTCTTTTTTTATTGTATGTATCAGTAATTTTTTTATTATAAATATAATTTTTCAAAAAAAAAATTTTGTTACTCAAAAAAGATGCCGTTGAAATAGATAAAAATGGCACACTTGATAATATCATTAAATGATTTAAATTTTTTTCAGTAAATTCAAAATTTTCTGCACCACCAAAAATATTATTTTGGAAAAAGGCAAGGTATAAACTGAACTTTAACCAAAAGCCTAAAAAAAGATAAGCCAATATATATTTTTCAAAAAAAAAACTGTTTTGCCTAAAACTAAAAATTAATGTCGATAATACAATTACAGAAAATAGAAAATAAAATATTTTGTTACCCTCAAATGCTATTATTGAATTACAAAAAATAATTAAAAAACAAATAAAAAAACATAAAGTAAAAAAATATATTAAATATTTATACATTAATTTTTTTTTAAAAATGGAATAGAGTAAATTACAAAAGATACAACTGCCGCAAATAAATAAGCCATAATTAAATACTCCTTGCCTATTGTATAGTAAATTGAATATACAAGTGAAGCAATTATTAAGGAATAGTAAATATCTAATTTAAATACATTCTCTTCTTTTGATGAAAAAAAATACTTAAACCTAAAAATATTAGAAATTATCATTATAAAAGAGCCAATAAGAGAAAACATTATTGTAATTTTACGAACCTGGCTTTCATTGGCTAAATCCTTAAAATTTGTGAATTCAGCTATGGTTAATAATATTAATAATATAAAAAAAAAAAATGCAATGAATGCTAATAGACTTAAAAAAAAATTATTATACATTTTTTTTGATGAATGAATTTTTGGACCTATTATATTTGTGTAAAATGTTCCAAAAAATGACCCAATTGCATAACTGCCAAATAATAAACCTGCTGTGGCCTTCCCTACTATTAAATAAATTGAAAATCTCCATATCAAATTTGAGAAATGAATAGTAAAAGAAGAAATTAATTGAAAATTTATTATACTTTGTTTTAAAAAACTTAATAAAGATAACTTACTAGGTTTTAATCTTGAGATTTGGTTTAAATCACTAAGAAATAAAATTGGATATGAAAAAATAATTATTGCAATTAGGTAAACTAGATACTGCACATAATCAGATAATATTAGTAAAAATAAACTTATTAAAAATAGCGTGTTTATTAAAAGTGAAATAAATAACTTATTGTATTCTTTTTTTACCTCACAAGAAGTCATAATTATTTCAAAAAGCCATTGAGTGCATATGAGTATAGCTAGCAAAATAAGTAAAATCTTATGATCAAAATTTAATATATTGATTAAATAAATTGAAAAAAATAATATAATTAAAAATACGACAAATCTAAATTTAAAAATAATTTTTATATCTTCATTATATTTTTTTTTAAATTGTAACTGTCTTGTGTTTGCGGAAAAAACTTGACATAAAAAAAAAGTAAAACTGGTTAATAAAGCAATTTCAGCTGCTAAATTCAAATAATTAAATAATGAAAATAAAATCATCATTAAAGTTATTGTAAAAAAATTTATAAATATGCTTAAATTAGAAATTGCAATACCAGTTATTTTGTTAAATAATTTTAAATTCATTCAATTCTTTTAACTGTTTTTTTAATTGATTTGCTGCTTTTTTATGTTTTTTTATAAAGTGGCCTGTTAATTTTGATAATATTTTTTTTAAATATATAAATAAAAAAATATAGCCAAAATAATTGTATAAAATTTTTAAATCTTCAATTATCTTAACAAAAACATATTTTACATTTGTACTAATCCCACCAATCTTCATGTAGGTTATGTATTTATTCAAATGAATATATTTGTAATTCATCTGACTTAATTTTAAAATGAATTTTGTATCAGAAGCAATTTGATACTTCAAAGAGTAAGGGCCAACTTTTTTTAAAATATTTTTATCTAGAAAAAGTGTTGTATGTGGCAATAAATAAAAGTTTTTATCATTAAAAAAGTTAATTTTTTTTTTCCATATCCTTGTTATAACAATTTTTTTGTTAATGCTCTTATAAAACAAGACATTTCCTGTAACTATTTTATAATTTTTATAAAACAATTTATTTACTTTTGTTAAAATATTGTCCTCTGAGAAAATATCACCTGAATGTAACAAACAAATTATATCTCCATCAGCTTTTTTAATGCCCTTGTTTATTGCATCATAAATACCTTTATCATTTTGTCTAAAATGGTTGATATATTTTGAATATTTTTTTATTTTTTGAGACGTACCATCAATGCTATTGCCATCAATTATAATATGTTGTTTTTTTTTATAATTTTGTTTTAGAACACTTTTAATTGTATTTTCTATATTTTTTTCATCATTCTTAACAATCGTTATTATCGAAATTTTCATTTATAATTTTTTATAAAAACTATAAGTGCTCTTTATGCCATCATATAAGTTAATCTTGCTTTTCCATCCTAACTTTTTTATTCTAGTTATATCTAAAACTTTCGTTTTCATTCCGTTAGGTCTTTTTTTATCAAAAACAAATTTTGGCTTTACTGCTAACATTTTAGAAATAGCTTTGGCATAAGTAATTATTGTTTTTTGTGAGCCATTTCCAATATTAATAAAATCGTCTTTAAATTTTTTATTCATTAAATAAACACAGGCTTCTGCTAGATCATTAACGTGCATTAACTCTCTTTTTGCCTTACCGTTTCCCCATATTTTTACTGTTTTGGTTTTACCTTTTTTAAAATTATCTATCTTTTTTATTAAAGCTGGAAAAAAATGAGATTTATTTAAGTCATAATTATCATTTTGACCGTATAAATTACACGGTATTAGTGTTTTATAATTTGTTTTATACTGTCTATTAAAACTTTCACATAGTTTCATTCCTGCTAGTTTTGCAACAGCATAAGGTTCATTAGTTTTTTCTAAATATCCTTTAAAAATGTACTCCTCCTTAAGTGGTCTTGGTGCGTCCTTGGGGTATGCACAACTTGAACTTAAAAAAATTATATTATTAATCTTAGCCTTAAACGCACCGATAATTAAATTGTTCTGCATCATCAAATTATCACTAATAAAGTCCGCTCCATTAACTTGGTTATCCAAGATTCCACCTACTTTAGCAGATGCTATAAATATAAATTTGGGTTTTTTTCTTTTTAAAAAATTAAATGTTTTTTGTTGATCCCTTAGATCTAAATATTTGCTATTTGATAATATTAAGTTTGTATATCCTTTTTTTTTTAAAACTCTCACTATAGCTGACCCAACCATTCCACTACTGCCAGCTACATATACTTTAGATTTTTTAAAAATCATTTTGAAAAATTATTTTTTTGATATTGATTTAAATTCTTCTCGTATCATTTCTTGAATCATATCAATAATTTTATATTTTGGTTTCCATTTTAATACTTTTTTAGCTTTATTTGCGTTTCCAAGTAGCGAATCTACCTCGGTGGGTCTAAAATATTTTTTACTACAATAAATAAAACATTTACCATTTTCATCATAGGCTTTTTGATCTGCTCCAACGCCCTTCCATGTAGCTTTGATGTCTAATTCTTTTAAAACCATATCTAGAAATTGTTTAATTGAGTATTGTTTTCCTGTGGCTATCACAAAATCACTGGGTTTTGGCTGTTGTAGAATCTTCCACATTGCCTCAACATAATCTTTTGCGTGCCCCCAGTCTCTTTTGGACTTTAGATTTCCAAGAACTAGGGGTTCACTTGAACCATTTTTAATTTTACACAACCCATGTATAATTTTTTTTGTAACAAATGTTTCTCCTCTTCTTGGACTTTCATGATTAAATAAAATTCCATTACTAGCAAAAATATTGAACGCTTCCCTATAATTGATTGTAATCCAGTGTGCATAAAGTTTTGCCACACCATACGGGCTTCTTGGATAAAAAGGGGTTTTTTCTGTCTGAGGTATTTCACCAACTTTTCCATATAATTCGGAAGTGCCAGCTTGATAGAACCTAATTTTTTTTTTTCTTTTTGAATTTCTAATGATTTCTAATAATCTTAATGTTCCAAGTGCATCAGAATTTGCTGTATACTCAGGTTCTTCAAAGGAAACTGCGACATGAGACTGCGCTGCTAAATTGTACACCTCATCAGGCTGAACTTCATTAAATATTCTAAGAAGAGACAAGCCGTCAGTCATATCTCCATAATGAAGATAAAAGTTCTTATTTTGCTTAGATTTCGATTCGTAGATATGATCAATTCGTGCAGTATTAATCAATGAAGTTCTTCTTTTTATTCCGTGAACAAGATAATTTTTTTTTAAAAGTAATTCAGCTAAATAAGAGCCATCTTGGCCTGTTATTCCTGTAATAAGTGCAACTTTTTTTTTCATTTATTACCTTTCTGTTTAATTTTTTTTTGTAGATATGTAAAGCCTAACATAAACCAAAATAACGAAGAGTACCAAGTTGAAATTATAGATCCAGTCGGTTTAAAAGGAAATATATAAGCAATCAATAAGGCTAGAAGCATAAGTTTATAAATAGTATTATCTTTTTTAATAAAAGTTTTATTTAAAAAATAAAAAATAAATAAAAAGAAAATAATGAGCCCAAAAATTCCTTGCTCAGAAAGCAATTCATAAATATAATTGTGTGGATGTGTTGAGCATCCATTTGCTACAGCACCTTGGTTTAAAATCTTTTGATCAAAGAGATAGCTGTAGTTATTACAAATAACTCTGAATTGTTTAAAACCATGTCCGTTTATAGGTTTCTCTAAAAACATTTGATGCGCGGTTTTATAATGAAGCCCCCAATGAGAAGTATGTATAAATGAATCAATCATCTCAGTTATTTGAATTTTTGAAATTGAGATATTATGTAATCTTTTTTTGAAAGTTTCAGATTGTTCAGTTTCATTTTCTAAGCCCAAGGTTCGAATTGGGTAATCCAAATATCTTAATTTTAATTGGCTACTAAAAGAAATAGCTAATAAGGAAATAATAAATAAAGTTAAGCCCATTAATAATAATTTTTTTCTATATTTCTGACAAAATAAAAAAATAAAAAAAATAGCCACAAGAATAGTTAATATTGATGATCTTTCACCAGTAACTAGGATAGATAAAAACAATATAACTAATGAAAAATAGAATAAATATTCATTAGTTTTATTAAAATTAAAATAAATTAAAATTGTCATAAAACCAAAACTACTAAGAAAGCCACCCATTATTAATTCTTGATTAAATACTCCTGCATATCTTTCGTAAATATTAAATTCTGCATTAAATAGCCCCGGTTTAAAATTAAGTGTATTAAAGCCAAATATATATTGAAAAATTAAATCAAAAATTATTATTAAAAGAATTATCATATAAATTTTAGATAATTTACTAACATTAATATTTAAATTATTAAAAAAATAATTCATTAAAAGTGGAATTAATAAAAAACGTATATAGGAAATGCTTTTAAAAATATTATGAATATTGTCATTTATTATATTGTTTAATAATTGATATATAATGAATATTAATAATAATAAAAAATAAAGCTTATGTTGCCTTAAAAAATTAAAATTTTTAGTATAATAAATATGTGTTATAAAAATTAAAATTAGTAAAACTGTAGCTATATTAATTAAAGCAGAACCCAATATAAATACAAATGGCAATGTAAATATGATATAAACAAAGATATTTTCTAATTTTTTAATCAAAGGTTTTTATGTTAACAGAAGCTATTTTATTAATTTTAAGCTTAATTACTTACACTTTAATTTATTTTTATAAAGATAAAATATCAAATAAATTCAAACTAATAGATATTCCAGATGCAAAAAGAAAAATTCATTCTATACCTACGCCAATTTTGGGTGGTTTCATTGTTCTAGTAATTATAGTCTATAATTTTTCTGCATACCATTTTTTAAATCAAGCAAATGATACTTTGATAATTTTTATACTTATTTTGATTTTTTTTATAATTGGAATAATAGATGATATTAATCAATTGAGTAGTATTTTTAGATTAACATTTTTGTTTACAGTCACATATATTTTTTTGAATTTTTCTGAAAACTTAATAATTAATGAATTAAATTTTAATTATAAAAATCTTAATATAAAACTAAACTCTTATTCTATTTTTATTACAACATTATGTGTTTTGTTAGTTGTAAATGCAATAAATTTAGCAGATGGAATTAACGGTCTTTCTACAATGCTAATATTTTGTTGGGCCATTTATATTAAATTTTTTTTATTTAAAGATTTTTCTATGTCTGGATTTTCATTTCTGTTCTTAATTGTGCTTATATTTTATCATATATATAAGGGAAAATATTTTATGGGAGATGCGGGTGTAGCTATTTGTGCAATATTGATAGGTTTATCCTCTATTTATGTTTACAATATTCAAAATAATAATTCTCAAAATATTTATGTAGAAGAATTATTTTTGTTATTTTTTATACCTGGTTTAGATATGTTTAGATTATTTGTATTTAGAATTTTGAATAAAAAAAATCCCTTTTCTGCTGATAATCAACATCTACATCATTTATTAATTAATAAATTTAAAATAAGTTATTGTTTATTTTTTTATTTTTTAATTTCTTTTTTGCCATTAACCATTTACAAAACTTTTGAAGTGAATACTCTGTATTTAATTTCCATATATTCTGTTATATTATTAGTATTGATAAATTATAATTTAAAAAATATTTCTAATTAAATCACTAGAAAATTTTTCATGTGTAAAATTTTTAAATCTACTCGATGACTTGGAGCTGTAGAGTTCATATAAATAATCTGATTCCCAGATCCTTTCTATTGAGGCGGCAATTGATTCTGGGTAGTTTGGATCAAAATATATAGCACTATCCCCACACTGCTCTTTGGCAGCAAACACATTTGATAAAATAACTGGACAGCTGAGCTTAAAAGCCTCAATTTGAGGAATATTGGTTGGCCCAAGAAAACTTGGATTTATTAAAGCTCTAGCATTAGTAATTAATTTAGCTTTATTATTTTCGCTTACATAACCTAAAAATTCTATATTTTTTTCAACTCCTAGTTTTTGTGTTAACTTAAAAATTTTATTATAATTTCTCTTTTTATGACCTATTAAAACTAACTTAATATCTTTATATTTTCTTTTTAAAATATTTATTGCAAGTAATAAATTTACATGATTTTTGTGTTGCCAATATTGTGATGGATAAATTATATATTTCTTTGCATCCAAATTAACCAGTTTGGTTTCAGATAATTGTGTTGAAAAATATTGAACTTTAATATTATTATAAACACCATAACAATCTTCAACGTGTTTTTTTCCGAGCTTCGAATCTACCAAAACTATATTTGAATATTTTGCAATTTTATTAAACTGATAATCTCTGAAAGACCTTCTAATCAAAGATGATGTTTCTGGAAAGCTAGAGTATCTATGCATTAAATCATTAATACTTACAATCGTTTTTCCTGCACACAAAACGGAAACCAAATCTTGAGAGGGAAAAATCCACATCTCATTTTTTTCAAAAAAACTAATTGGTAATTTTAATATCTTAAATTTTGCTAGAATTTTAGCCATATTTTTTGAACTAAAAAAAATTAAAACATTTATTAAAAAAAATTGAAAAATATTAAAATTTAAAAAGTAATGGTCACCTGGTTTCAAATTATTTTTTGTTGTAAAGTGTAATTTAATATTTTCTTTTGAGAATCTTGTCTCTAGTGTCTTGATAATTAACTCTGAATATTGATAAGTGCCACCCCATAAAGGGTCATTATTAATAAAAATATTAATTGTCTTATTATATTGTTCTAACAAATTTTTGTTCATATAGATCAATTATATTACAAACTTTTTTTAACTCTGCAGGAGTATTGCCTAAACCAGATGGCAGATATAATCCATTATTATACAAAAAATTTGATTTTTTTAATTTATATTTTTTTAAATTATATTTTTTAAATAATGGTTGCTGACTTAATGGGTAAAAAAACTCTCTCGTTGCTACACCATTATCATGCATAAACTTTATAAAGCTTTTTTTATTAACTATTCCTTTTTTTTTAATTATTACTGGATATACCCAATAGATGTTGTTTGATGTTTGATTTTTAACTGGTGGAAGTTTTATAAAATCTTTATTTTTCAATCTCTTATTATAAAAATCACCTATCTTAAGTTTCTTTTTAATATGATTATTAAAATACTTTAATTGTGATAATCCATACGCACATTGCAAACTACTTAGTCTAAAATTCCCAGATAAGTGATTGTGTTTAAATCTTATTTTTTTTCCAAAAGATAGGTTTCTTAAATCTGAGCAAATATTGTAATATTTTTTTGAATTTGTTAAGATGCAGCCACCTTCTCCAGTTGTTATTAATTTATTTGAATAAAAACTAAAAATACTGAGATCTCCAAAACATCCTAAATTTTTACTCTTGTATTTAAGTCCTATTCCTTCAGCACAATCCTCAATAATTTTAAAATTAAATTGTTTTTTTAATAACAGTATCTCTTTAATGTTTGAGGCCAAACCATAAGTATGCACCATAATTAAAGCCTTTATATCTTTGTTTGTTTTTTTTTTTAAATCAGTAATACAAATGTTAAAATCATCTTCATTTACATCTACAAAAACAGGCTTTAAATTGTTTCTTAAAATTGCATTAAGACAAGAAATAATCGTTAAGTTTGGAACAATTACTTTGCTACCTGGTTTTAATTTAAGAGCTGCTAATGCGACCTCTAGTGCAGCCGTCCCATTGCTAACTGTTACACCAAACTTTGTCCCAATCATTTTACTAAATTTTTCTTCAAATCTTCTAACGATTGGACCATCTCCAGATATCCATTTGGACTTTAAAGATTTTTCAATATCTATATTACGTTTTGAATAAATTAAAGGTCTGTTTACAGGTATCATCATGAAATATTTATAGTAAAATTATATATTGTCCATATCAACTTTTTAAATAGTTAATTTTTACATTCATTTAATTTATAGGCTACTGTTGCATCTGCATTTTCCTTAAATCCGAAAAATCTGCCTCCAGTAGCAGTAGCAATAATATATTGACAATTGTTATATTTAAAAGTCATTGATGGTGCAGAGCCTGCAGCAGGTAACAAATCTGACCACAATAAAACTCCATCAGAAGACCTATAAGCTCTTATTCTTTCATCTGGAGTTCCTGTTGCAAAAAATATTCCAGAACCTATATTTAAAATACCCCCAAAATTGATATCTCCCTGATAAGAATGATTATTTTCATCATGCCTTTCACCAAATGGAATTTCCCAATTTAATGCAGCCGTGGAAAGATCAATAGAAATAATTTTTCCCCATGGAGGTTTTGATGCTGGTAATTTATTTTTATTTAAAAATAATTGCCATCCACCACCAACTGCTAGTAAGTTAAATTTCTCTAAAAATTTATCTCTTTTATATAGAAAATTTTTTATATCCTTAAATTCTTTCAATTTTAAATCAAATTTTTCTTCATATCTATGTGCATATTTTAATCTTTCAAAACTGCTTAGGTTTGTTTTTTTATCTGTAAGTGTTATTCCTGCAAGTACAGGGTAATATTTATCACCATATGACTCCGTTTCCATAAAACCTTGTCCGGCCACACCGTGACATGAAGAACATTTTAAATTATAAATTTTATTATTACCTATTATGGGAATTTTAGAATAAAATTTATCCACAAAATCACTTCTAATTTCATTATTTGCCCACCTTGCTTTTTGAAATTTATTTTCCTCTTTAGTTTTTTTAAAATTAAAATAATTATTTATCTTTTCGGCATATAAACTTATTTTACTAAATATCTTATCTCTGTAGTATAAGCGAATAAACCATGGATATTCGTTAATTGGAATTATCAAGTTATTTTTATTTGTCAAAGATGAGCCTGGCCAAGATGGTCCTCCATGCAAACCAAAAGTAACAACATCATTATTTAGTGAGGGAGGTTGGTAGTTTCCAAATTTTGTATTTCTAAGTTTAAATTTTAAATAATCATGTTGTTCAGAATTATGATAAAACAGGTCTTTTTTGGGATCAAAATATGTTTTAGAAATTGGTGCTGGTCTCAAAAATAATTTTTGATATTTGGATGTTTCAACATTTTTTAAATCTGAATCTGGAACTTCAATATTTTTATAAAAATTTTCAAATATCGGTTTTCCATTACGGACATTAAAAATCATAATATTTCCCGTTTTTGAGGCAGCAACCACTGTTCGTATGTTTTTATTTCTAATTTTTAAATCTAAAATTACAGGAGGACCAACAACATCAAAATCCCATAAATCATTATTAGTGTCTTGAAAGCTCCATAATATTTCACCACTTAGGGCATCTATAGCAACTAGACTGCTAGAATAATCTTTTTCATTTTTAATCCTATCATTTCCTACAACACCCCCCATATTAGATGTAACTACCAATAAAGTTTTTGTTATTTCGTCAAAGGAAAAACCAGACCAAATTCTTATTTTGCCATCTGAGGGAGCTACTTTTTTATTTGATAGACTTGTATTCCATAGTTCTTCACCTGTGTTAATACTGTATGCCTTTACACCATCAAAAAGTGTTGCTAAATAAATGTGATTTTCAAATATTATGGGAGGAACTAATAAGATACTATCCCCAAAATAACCATCACTCCCCATATCTTTAATAATTTTACCCGTATCCTCATTAATAGCTGCTACGCCTTTAGAGGTTGGGGTATATATTACACTATTTGAATAAGTCATTCCTCTTCTTGCATTTGGAGAGGGTAATTTAGTTTTCCATATCAATTTTCCATCTAAAGGACTTAATGCGTGCAAGTTTCCTGCTAGATCTGTGATTATAATATATTTTCCAGTAAAAATTGGTGTTGCCTGAACTGTATTTTTTTTTATTATTACTCCAGAGTTATAAACCCAAGATTTTTTTAATTGATTGATATTATTTTCATTTATTTGATTTAGCTTAGAATAATTTCGTGAATTAAAATCACCATTGCTGTGCATCCATTCACTAGCATTCAAATTAACGGTCAATATTTTAAAAAATATTAACAATAAACAATAAAAATAAGGATATCTAGATTTCAATTAATTTAATTTTTTAGATTTAAATAAAATTTTATCTTCTTTAGGTATATAGGGACCTTGTTTTACCTCAATAAAAACTGATTTTTTTAGTACTTTAAAACCATGACCTCCTGAAGCCAAAAGAATTAAATCTCCAGCATTAAGTATTTTGGCACAAATAAATTTTTTTTTATCAAATAGAAAAACTTTCATTTTACCAGTTTTCATGATCAAAACTTCCTGAGTTTTTATATTATTTTTTTTAATATTTTTGTGATAATGACAATCAATTTTTTTACCTTTGTTATAAGACATTTGGGCAACTTGCTGCGAGAAAGATGATGGGGTAAAAAACTTAATACCTTTATTTTTATAATTTTTTCTTAATATCATAGCAATAATCTTATTATTTTTTTGTATTATTTCCATTAGCAAATTTTATTTAAATTCATAACATAGTATATATAAAGATTAAACAATTTACCAAATTTAATCAATTATTTAGATAATGAACCTTTATACAAAAAAAATATTAAAACAAATTATTCCACGATGGATACTAGAAAAATTAAATGCTTTTTTTTACTATAATTCATTTAGTGGTGGTTACAAAAGTTTTGATGAATTAAATAAAATTTCAACTAAGTATGATTCAGATAAGGTAATAGAAAGAGCTCAAATTGCTTTTAAAATTTCTAGATCAAAAAGCTACCTAAATGATAGAGATGGCGAAGTTTTTTTAAAAAAAAATATCAACTTCAAATTAATTAATATTATATCTACATGTATAAAAGATAAGAAGGCTGAATATTGCGTAATTGATTATGGTGGGTCATTAGCAAATTTTTATAGGAGTAATATACAGCATTTAAAAAAATATAATATTAAATGGATTGTAGTAGATAATGAAAAAATATGCTACCTCGGAAATAAAATTTTAAGAAATAGAGATATTTATTTTTTTTCTAATTTAAAAAAAACAAAAAAGTTTATAGATATTTATAATTTAAAAAGTGCTTTATTTTTTTTTGGAAGTTCGGTGCAATATTTGGATAAATTTGAAGATATTCTTTTTGAAATTAATAATTTTAATTGTAAACAAATCATAATTGAAAGACAACCTATTTTAAGATTTAAGCCAACTACTTATGCTTTACAAAAAACTTTTTTTTCAACTGGAAATTTTTCTTATCCTGTTAAGCTATATAATTATAACAAACTAATAAGTCTTGTAAGAAAATATAATTTTTTTTTGATGGAAAGCTTTAAAGGTTTTGGGAACAACTTTAAGGATGGGGAGTATAAAACAATGATATTTAAAAAATATGACTGAACTATTTAGTGCATTAATTATTCAATCACATTCTATTTTTTTGGTATTATCTTTTTATTTTATATCAAGGGAAATAGCTAAAAAAATATCAACATACTCATTAGAATTAACGCTTTTATTTATAACTATAATCTTAATATCTTCGATATCTTTAGTCTTTCAAATTATATTAATTTTTGATTATAGTTTTTTTTATACATACGGTGATTACCTAAAAAAAATTTTTATCATTCTAGCTTATTTGATAACATTTATTTTTTTCTATATAAAAAAAATAAACTTTCGGGAGCTCAGAAATCAATACAAAAAAAACCCTTTCTGGATAAATTTTTTTATTTTTTTATTCTTTTTATGCTCATTAGGGATAGTTAGTGATGCCGATTCTTTAATATATCATTCAAAAATCGCAAAAATAATTTTATCAGGTTTTGAGGTTAATTATTTTTACGATAATCTTCATTTCCTATTAGTGGGAACTTTTGAAATTTTTAATTTACTTCCTGAAACGATGGGTATTTCTAACTTTAATACTTTATTAAATTTATTTTTTTTAATAAATATTATTGTTTACCTCAACAAAAAATTTTCACATAAGATTTACAATAAGAACTTGTTTTTACTTCTAATATTATCTGCACCAATAATTACACTGATAATTACACCGCAAAAAACTTTTTTTGTTCCTTTGATTACTCAATTTATGTGTCTAATGTTTTTCTTATTCAATAAAAATCCATCTAAAAAAGATTTAGCGATTTGTGTTATGGCTTTAATTTTAACAACTATTTTTAAATTAAATTTTATAATTTCTGGAATAATAATTTTTTTATCTTATTTTTTAAAACATAAAAAATATATATATGTGTTAAAAATAAGTGTCTTAGTTATGCTAATACTAATACTTCCTCAGCTATATTTTAAAATGCACTATTTTTATAGCCCTTTTCCACCATTCTTAAGTCAGTATCTAAATGAGAATATAAATATATACTCTTCGTTTGCACAAGTGCTAAAAAATTGGCAGGGAAATTATCGCCACATGTTTCCTTTAAATATTTTTCTTCCGAGCTCATTAAGTGAGGCTCATAATACTTTAGGAATAGGAATAGTTTCTTTTCTATTTATAAAAAAATATAATAGTAAAAATTTTCACATTCTATCTTTTGTTTTAATATCTCTTATAATTACAAATGTATTTTTTGTACAACAGACTACCAGATTTTATTTTTTATCATATTTAGTTAGTCTTTTGATTATATTAGAGTCCAAGTTAAGATATTCACTTTATCTTAAAAAAATAATTTTTATACAGCACTTATTTACCCTTCTTGCATTAACTTTATTGGTGCCCGTTTCAATATCTACAACATTTCTTGATAATAAAAATGATAATTACAAAGAAAAATTTATATTTAACTATGCTGTTAACAAAAAGATAAATGAACTAATTGGAGAAAATAATTTTATAGTCACCGATTTATCTAATTATTATTCAAAAAATTTTGAGATTGTTACGGCTGCTTTGAGGGTCATTTCAAATACAGAAGAGTTAAAAAAATATAAGAAACATCTAAATGATAATGATGTTAAATATATGTTGGTAAGTGGAGTTCCTATTGAAGAAATTAGTTCTTGGCAAAATGATAATTATTTCATAGAAAACTTTTTTCCTACATGTTTTAAGAATTTAGTTTCTAGGTTTTCAATTGAAAGGGCGTCTAGAAAAAAAGTCTTATTTGGTGAATTAGAAAATATAGACTATTATTTATATATAAAAAAAAAGAATTGTAGATTTTGATTTTTATTAAAATGAATAAATGAATAAATGAATAACTATAATAAAATAAAAAATTTCACCCTAATTATAATTTCAACATTATTTTTATTTATCCTAATTAACATAATAATATCCCTAGTTTGGTACTCTTATAATGAATTAGTAACATCCAAGAAAAATCTACTTCCAAAAGAAGTGAGAAATAACTTTATACTCAGCGATGATGACCAAAAGAAACTACAGCATGAAAGCAGTCTAATTAGGTACAAATATGAACCTTTTGTAGGCCCAATTACCGCAGAAGCTAGTGGGCAATTTATTAACGTGGATTCCGATATGGGCAGGTTAATAAATAATAATAACAATTGTGCTCAAAATATTTATTTTTTTGGTGGATCTACAACTTTTGGATGGCTTTCTATAGATACCAAAACTATTCCTGCTGAATTTAAAAAAATACTAGAAAAAGATAATAAAAACAATGTATGTGTTTTCAACTTTGGACAACCTTGGTTTTATTCTAAACAAGAAAATAATTATTTTATAAATTTAATTGAAAAAGGTCACAAACCTGACATAGCTATTTTTTTAAATGGTATTAACGAAAGATGTCATGGTCATGATCTTCAATCTAATATAATTAATGAATTTGATAAACTAAATGTAAAACATAGAACCTTCATAACAACAAATAATTTAAAAAATTTAATTAGCTCGTTACCTATTTTTCAATTAATTCAACGCGTTAAAGAAAAAAAATTAATTAATCAAGACATGGATAAAGATTGCTCACCTCAAGATAATATAGTTGAACTTTATGAGCAAAGATTAGAATTAAGAGATGGTATTTGTATGATTAATAATATTAATTGTTATACATTTTTACAGCCCTTTGGACTTGTTAATGGTAATATTTATTATACAAATGATCTTGATATGAAATGGATGAAATCTCATTATAATAATCTAATACAAACAACATCAGCTATAAATATTACGGATGCTTTAGATAATAAATCTGATAAAATTAATTATGTTGATGGAGTGCATTATTCTCATGAAGCAAATAAATTTATTGCAGAAACTATATATCAAAAATTATATTAGTCTTAATCTAGGGGATAATTTTTTTTATATTTTCGTTTTTTTAAGAATCTAGTAAATTCAATTAAAAAGCTCATTTAAAATTGATCATTCATACTACTTGTGGAATCCTATTTTTTACCCAGAAAGTGTCACCATTTTTTTTTAATTTAAGATTATCTATACCAAATACTGATGTAAATATCTTTGTAGAGAAAACAACAGTAAAATAAATAGAATATAAAATGATAGGTGAAACAATTTTTCCTAAAAATTCACCTAAAGATAACCATTTTTTCCTTAAATAAGTAATAAACTTTAGACCTAAAAACGAAAATATAAAAAAAATTATACCCAAAGCTAAAAGATAGAAATTAAAATATTCATTTTTCAAAAACTCATATAAAAAAAATAAAAAAAATATAATAAAAAACAATAAACAGAAATTTTTATTATTATTTTTAAACATTATATTTTCTTTAAAATTTTTAGACCGTCTTTAATTAATATATTTTTGGAGTAATTGCATGTAATTATCTTGTAGTTATTTTTTGCCAATTTGTCTCTAATTCTCTTATTATGATACAAATAAATAATTTTATTTGCAAATTTCTTTGCATTATCCTCAATAATAATACTTTCATTTTTTTTATACTTAAGACCTTCGGCGCCAAGTGTTGTTGAGATTACCGGTATCTTATACAATCCAGCTTCTAAAATTTTAAATCTTGTTCCAGACTCATACTTAAGAGGGACTACTGCAAGATCTGCTAAACCAAAAAAGTTAGTAATGTTTTTAACCCAGCCTTTAACTATTATATTATTTTTTTTTGATGATTTAAATTCTTTGTTAGAATACATACCAATTATATAAATTTTTAAATTTTTTACTTTATCTTTAATTAAAGGATATATTTTTTTTAGAAACCATCTTGTTGAAATATTCATTGGAGATGATTTTGCTCCAAATGTTCCACTTATTATAATATTAAAGTTTTTATTTTTCCTTTTTTTTATTTTTTTTTTGGAAACTACATTTCTAAAAATGAAAATATTAGATTTTAAATATAACTTTCTAAAAACTTTGGCATCAAATTCTGAGACAGCAGTAACAACATCTGCTATTTTAAGCATCTCATATTCAATCTTTTTATAAAATAAAAAATAAAATTTTAAATATATTTTTTTAAAAAAATTTACATATGGAATTTGTCTTTGTATGAAACTATGAAATACAGAGTCTGTATCTGCTATAATCTTAATATTTTTATCTATTTTTTTAATTTCTTTTATTAAATCAACACATTGACTGGCATATGAAATCCACAAACAACTATAGTTTTTTTTCCTATATAAATTTACAATGAATTCAGCATCCTTTTTTAAATAAAATTTTTCTTTAATTCTCCAAAATATACCTTTTATAAATTTAATTTTTTTTATTTTTCTCCTAACGCTTGGCGCATAAAAAATATTTTTTTTAACTAAAGTATTATTTTTGAAGTCAAAAAATCTTGTATTTCTTGAGACAATATCTACCGTAGATATTTTTTTTAATGCCTCTAAACTACTTTCGACTCTTAATAATTGTCCTCCAGTAGAATTATTTGCCTCTATTCCTACTTTTGAACAATATAATATTTTTATTTTATTTTTATTTTTATTCATCAAAATTTATGTTGTATTTACATTATTTAACTTTAAATAAAAAGTTTATGAAATTTAATATAAAAAAAATACCTGATAAAAGTATTGTATCCTTTTTTAAAAAGAAGAAAATAGCAAATCATATTCTTAACAATTTGAAACCCTATATAGCGACAAATAATGAAAATACTAAAGTATTATTAGGGCCAAACTTAAGCGATCTTTATTTCATTTATAAACTAATAACATTAAGTAAAAGAGTCACTTCTTTAGAGTTTGGTTGTGGTTTTTCAAGTGAAATAATTGCTAGCGCATTACTAGAGAATAAAAAAAACCATAAAAAAATAAAAAATCTTAGAAGAATATTTCCATTTCAAAACCATGTTTTGGATGCTTCAAAAAAATATATTAAAATTACTAAAAAAAGATCATCTTATTTAAAAAATTTAATATTTTATTATTCAGAATGTGAAATTTCAAAATATAATGGAAAATATACGACACAATACAAAAATCTACCACTGCTCTCACCTGACTTTATTTATTTAGATGGTCCTAATATATATCAAGTAAAAAAAAATAAGTTATTCAATTTTAACATCCAGCAACAAGATTTATTTCCGATAAGTTCTGATATACTTCTCGTCGAATATTACTTGATACCTGGAACAATAATTCTTGTAGATGGACGTGGGGCAAATGCCCAATTTTTAAGGGATCATTTTGTACGGAAATGGTCATATAAATATTATTCAAATTTTGATATGCATTTATTTTGCCTAAAAGCTGATGCTTTAGGCAAAATAAGTAAAAGACAGCTAAATTTTTTTAACAATCACAACTAAATTTTTTCCAAATTTATCATTTAAAAATTTATCTAAAACAAATGCAATAGGTATAAAATTTTATCGCATATATAAACCATAAACTTTTTAGAATTTGATGAGTTTAGAAATAGTTTAAATAATCTGTAAATTAAATAACCTGAACTATCTAGATAAAACACTTTTATCCTTGAAATACTTCTTTAAGCTATATATTTCGTATTTTCTCCATAATCTAGCTAACGAAAAAATTGTCTCATTCTTTTCCTGCATAATTAATAATCATAATTTTATTATTTTTTTTAGAGAATTATTTTTAAGTTCATATACCGTATCACAAATATCTTGAATATTTATTTTATGAGAAATAATTATAATTGTAATTTTTTTTTTTAAATTCTTTAGTGTGGAATAAATAAGTTTTTCACTTTCGTCATCTAATGAGCTTGTGGGCTCATCTAAAATTAATAATTCTGAATTCATATATAGCGCTCTAGCTATTCCAATTTTTTGTAATTGACCGCCTGAAAAATTACTACCTAAGTTAGTTATTTCTCTATTAATAGAAAAATTATTATTTTGACTATAATTCATATTAGACAACCCAGCATTTATCATACATTCTTTGACATTTCTTTTATCTATTAGATGCTCTGGTATTCCAAAAGCTATATTATTTTTGATTGAAGTGTGAAATACCGTCATTTTTTGACTATAATAAGATATTTTTTTTCTCCATTCTAAAATATTGAGATTAATATTTATTCCATCAGCTTTAACATGACCTTTCTCAGGGGTTAATAAGCCAGAAATTATATCTACTAAAGTTGTTTTGCCCTCTCCACTTTTTCCAATAATTCCGACTACTGAATTTTTCTTAATTGTTAAATTAATTTTTTTAAGTACCTCTTTTTTAGTTTTAGGATATTTATATCCAACATTGACTAATGATATTTCTTTCTTAAAAGTGATCTTATTTTTTAAATATTTTTTATCATTATTTATTTTTTTTCCTTTAGATTTTAACTCCTTAATAATAAAGTCAATTACCCCAACATTATTTAATAAATATTGAAAAGTATAAATTATGCGATTAATACTAGGTAACATTTTAACAAAAGCTGCTGCATACACAGCAAGTAAAATTATAAAATTTTCATCAAATTTGCTATAGGAATAATGTTGATAAAGAGAAACTATAATCAAAAAAAGTGTTACAGCAATAAATTCAATCCAAATTTTTGGTAGCTGCAAAAGAAAAGTTTGAAATGAAATCAAGCGTGCTGTTTTAAAGGAAACTTCAAAAAAATTTTTTATATAAAAAAGTTCTTTTATATAGGTTTTAATTATTTTGAAATTCTCAAAAGTATCTTTAATTAAACTAAAAAAAACTTGATCATTTTTAACTCTTTCACTCCCAAGTTTTTTTAACTTATTAGAAAGTGTAATAAAGGAAATTCCTATAAGCAAACTTACTATGGCAAGTAAAATAAGAATTATTTGTGGATTAAAAACCATCAATAAAAACAGCATAAAGAAAATAAACAAAATTTCTGCATGTAGATAGAATAAATTTAATATTATGTAGGCAAAATTTCTGCTTTCCGCACCAACTGCTTGTATGATCATAGAAGGGCTTCTCTTTGAAAAATCTAAATAATCCAAAGTAAGATAATTTTGAAATAAAAAATTAGATATTCTAGCTTGAAAATTAAATGCAAAATTAACCAGATAATGGTTTATCTTTGTGGAAATAATACTTTTACAAACAAAAAAAATAAAAATAGCAACAGGTAAAACAAACTCTACATTGAAATTTTGTAAAAAATCAATTTCAGATATATAAGAATGCACTTTATCTTTATTTACAAAAGATAAAATCAAAGGAAATATTAAAGCAATACTACAAACTTCGAGGAGTGATTGAATAAATAGCAAACAAACGTTAATCATAAAGTTTATTTTGTGATTTATTATTGTAGATATGCTACGAATTTTTTTTATTAGACGTATTATGTTCATTTTAAATTATGATTAAAAAAAAAATTTTTGATAATTGTTATTATATATTAACATTAAATTTGTTAATATTAAGTTTCTTTATAATATTTTCTTTTAGACCCTTACCTGATAGTACCCATTATTTAGCTTCTTTTTTAGATGAAACTCAAAATACAGATCATCTCAATTGGATTATTTCTTATATAAAAACTCCATTTTATTTTATTTTTGGGCTTATTTTTCAATCTCCTTTTTTTTACTTTTTTTCATCTTATATAATAAATTTTATTTTTTTTACTATTATTTATCTATTTTTTAATCTCAGCATTAACAACTCTTTTTTAAGTTTTTTAGTTACTGCTTTTATAGTTTTTTTAAAATTCTTAATTCTATTTTTTAATTTTATATCATTTGAAGATATCAATTTTCTTAATTATTTTATTATGAATGTTGATCTGATGGGAATATTTACTGTGAGACAATTTTTTGGCATTATTTTCATAATTTCTCTTTTTTGTTTAATAAAAGAAAAATATTGGTCTGTAATAATTTTAACTTTTATAAATAATTTTACACACCCAAATTCAAATATTTTTTCAATATTAATAATAGGATGTTTTTTTATATATCTTTGCATTGTTAACAAAATATCTATAAAATTATTTTTATATCTTATTTTATCCAATTTATTTTATTTAAGTTATCTTTTTTATAACATTCAAGAATTTCCTAATATTCCAATTGAAAGTACAAATACAAACAACTCATATTATGGAAATTTGATTAAGGATGAGGCTGATGATTTTTCCTTTTTATGGACTTGGATTTATAGATTGAATTTTATATTATGTGTCATTGCTCTACATGCATTAAACATTATTTTTTATTTAAGAAATTATAAATTTGATAATATTATATTATTAACAATCTTACCAATATTTTTTTTTATAGCTGGTTCTTTAATGGAGTATATTAACCTCTATTTAAATTTTTCAATAATAGATCATCTAATTATTAATACTCAGCCTGCTTGGAAGCTTCTTGGATACGCATTTTTCCCATCTATGTTGCTACTAATTAAAAATATTTCAAACTTAAGATTTTTTTATATTTTAAAATTTCGTAAAGTAGTTTTTTATTTTTCATTTATTACAATAATAATTTTTTCAAGTGTGGGAATGAGTAGAAATTATGATGAATTAAAAACATATCTAAAATATGTGTCCCAAAATTATCATGAGGAAAACTATGAAGATTGGGCAAAAACTGTATATATAAATGATAACTATAATTTTTTTCCACTATTGGCTAATAAAAAAATGAATTTAAAAATAAATGAAGACTATATAAATGAAAAAAATATAATTTTATTTAAAAATGAATTTCATCTAAAAATTAAACCTCAATATAAAAATATATATGACACTGAAGATGTTTATAAACTTATAAAAAATGTAAAAAGACTAATACCAGGGAAAAGTGGGATTATAATCCCTCCTTATATGCTTAATGCTAGAGGTATTTTTAAAAATCACATGATTTACTTTGCAGAACATCCTGATGGAAATTTTGCAATGGGTAATTATAAGTTTTTTAAAATAATTCATAAAAGAATGATTGATTTACTAGGATTTGGGTACTCTAACTTTCCTTACAAAAACTCAAAATTAAACTCCACATTTTTGAGAGAAAGATATTTAAACTTAAAAGAAGATAATATTATTAAGGTTTACAAGCTATATAAATCCTATCAATATTTTATTACCGAGCAGCAACATGTTCTAAATTTTCCAGTTGTTTATAAAAATAAATCTTTTATTGTTTATGAAATAAAATGACAAAATATATTGGTGAAGAGCTAGAAAATTTTTCAATTGCCACTTTTTGGAGGAAATATGTTTTGTCTAAGGTTTGGAGTTACTATCAAGATAAAAAAGTTGTTGAGATTGGTTCTGGTGTAGGATCTTTTTCTAAAATAATCACAAAAAAATGTAAAAGTTTAACTTTGGTAGAGCCAGATTCTGAATTTTGTGATTTATTAGAAGAAAAATTTAAAAATAATAAAAAGATTATTAAAATTATTAACGGTACCAGTAATGATGTTGGTGAAAAATTTGATACTATTGTTCATTTTCAAGTTCTAGAGCATATAAAAGATGATAATAAGGAAATTATCAATAACTTAAATTTATTAAATGAGAATGGACATTTGTTAATTTGTGTCCCTTCTTTTATGTCGCTTTACTCAAACTTTGATAAAATGATTGGTCATTTTAAGAGATATGAAAAAAAAGATTTTTTTGATTTTAAGTTAGGCAATAGTAAAATTATAAAGATGTTCTATGTAGATAGCTGTGGATACCTAGCTTACAGCTTTTTTAAGTTATTCATAGATTCCTCTAATCCAAAAAAGTTTATGATTTTTATTTGGGATAAATTTTTTATACCAATATCTTTTTTTTTAGATTTTTTTTTAAGATATAAAATTGGAAAAAACTTAATAGTTATTATTCAAAAAAAGAGTTCCTAAAATTTCAACTACTTTATCATAAATAAATATACAAATATAATTCATACTGTTATATGTTCTAAATCCTTATGCAAAAATTAATACTTGAAATATGCCAAAACCACAGAGGTTCAATAACCTTACTGGAAGAAATGATACACGCAGCATCAGAAACTGGTGCTAAATTTCTAAAAATTCAAGATATTCACTCATCCGAGTTAACAAAAAGAGATAGATTTGAAAAAGGTAAAAAAAATAAAGATAAAATCATAACAATTAAAAGGCCATTTGATTTAGAGTTTCAGAGATTGTCTCAACTTGATATGGATGATAATTTTATAGGTCATTTTATTAGCCTTACTAAGAAATACAAATGTAAACCTATAGTAACACCCTTTTCTTATAATAGTTTTGAAAGGTTAAAAAATAAAAAATTGGATTATGTTAAAATAGCTAGTTATGATTGTTCAGCTTTACTTTTTTTAGAAAAAATTTCTACTTTAAATAAACCAATGATTGTTTCAACTGGAGCAAGTAGAAAAAAAGAAATTATTCAAGCGGCTAAACTATTAGAAAAAAAACTTCACGCTTTCTTGCATTGTGTAACTATTTATCCAACTCCTCTTGAAAAATGTAATTTATTGAAAATACAATTTTTAAAAACACTGTGCAAAAATGTTGGGTGGAGTGATCATACTCTTTTTAGTCGAGATGGGCATGTTGCATCACTTGTTTCTATTTTATGTGGAGCTAATTATATAGAAAGACATTTTACAATTTTAAAGAAAGATAAAACAAAAGATGGTCCAGTATCTATCAATCCTAAAGAAGCCAAAGAATTACTTGGTTACATGAATTTAAAAAAAACTGATATTAAAAAAGAACTAAACTCAATAAATAAAAATTGGAAACTTGCGCTAGGCAAGGGCACTTTTAATCTGTCACATGAAGAGAATTTGAATAGAGACTATTATCGTGGCCGATTTGCAAAAAAAATTAATAATAAGATAATCTATAATTGGGAAAGAAATATTGTATAAAACCATAACTTTAATTAGTTGCCCTAATGGTTTTGGTCATTTTTACAGACTTTTAAAATTAGCTTTTTTTCTAAAAAAAAAAAAATATATAGTTAATTTTATTTGTTCCGATGAACAAAAAAATAAAGTAAGTAATTTAAGTAATTTAAATTTTTTCAAGTTTTATACAAATAAAAATTTAAAAAAAAACCCGTATAATTTTCTTTTAAAATTTTATAATCTTGATTTAGAAAAATATTCTTTTATTAATAAAAGTGACATTATAATATCTGATAATTTATTGAATAGAATTTATACTAAAAAAAAATTTTTTTTGATTTCCAATTTTTTATGGAGTGAATTTAATTATATAAATAAGAAAAGTAGAAATAGTTATAAAAAAATAGAAAAAACATTTATCAAAAAAAATAAATTTATATTTCAAAATAGATATTTCAATTCAGATAAAAAATTAGATAGTTTAAAAGTAAACTTCTTTGGTAAGAGTCTGACTAATAATAAAATTATTAGAGGTAAAATTTTTTACTACCACAGCAAAAATGATAAGATACAATCAGAATATTTAAAATTATTAAATAATTATGAAATTTATAGTAACAATTTAAATTTAACTAAAAAATTTTCAAATATAAAACACCTCAAAACTAATCAATTTCATAAATATTTTAATAGATTTGAATTTATTTTATCTAAACCTGGATTAAGCACAATAACTGACAGTATAACATACAAAATTCCCTTAATATCCTTTAAAGACAATGATAATGATGTTGAACTAAAATATAACTTAAAAAAAATAGTAAAATATAAAATAGGATATGTTTTGGGAAAGAATAAAGAAAGAAATTTAATTGATCTATGCGACAACACAAATTACTTAATCTATAAAAAAAATTTAAAATCTTTTAAATTTAATGGTGAAGAAAAAATTTTTGAAAAAATAAAAAGTTTAAAATAAATTAGAGAATATGGCACAAAAAATTTGCGTAATTGGACTGGGATATGTGGGCCTAACATTATCTTTAGCTTTGGCAGAAAAAAAAATACAGGTATATGGTTATGACAGTAACTCAGAAGTTGTTGATTCTCTTGCATCAGGAAAAAGTCACATTTTTGAAAAAGATATTAATAAATACCTAAAAAAAAATTTAAATAAAAATTTTTTTGTAACCAAAAAGCTAAGTGACAAATTTAGAACTTTTATAATAACTGTTGGAACGCCTGTCGTATACAATAAAAAGTCTAACTCCCACAATTCTGACCTTTCTCATATTGTAAAAATTACAAAAAAACTTGCCAAGATTATAAAAAAAAATACCCTTTTAATTTATAGATCAACATTGCCAGTTGGAACGACTAGAAATAAAATATTACCAATATTTACTAGAAATCAACTACAGATTTCTAAAGATTACTTCCTATCATATGCACCAGAAAGAACTGTTGAAGGAAATGCAATAAATGAACTTAAAACCATACCGCAGATAATTGCAGGTATAGACGAGGCATCTCTTAGAAAAACTAAAAATATATTTAAGAAACTTTCAAAAGAAATAGTTGAAGTGCAAAGTGTAGAAACTGCAGAAATAATAAAATTGATTAACAATACTTATAGAGATTTATCTTTTGCTTATTCAAACCAAATTGCTCTAATCTGCCAAAAATATAAGATTTCAGCCAAAGAAACTATCAACTTCTCAAATTATAATTACCCAAGAAATAAAATCCCAACACCAAGTCCAGGTGTGGGTGGTCCATGTTTAAGTAAAGATCCCTATATATTAAATGAAGTGTTAGGCGCTAAAAAACAATCTATTTTTACAGTCGGGAGAAACATTAATGAAAAAATTGTAGATGTTCTAGCAAAAAATATTGTAGCTAACCTTGGTGCAACCAAAAGAAAAAAGATTCTTATTTCTGGGATTTCATTTAAAGGTTACCCTCTAACAAAAGATCATAGGGGGTCAGCAATTTTCAGGTTTTATAAAATTCTTGATAAATCAAAAAACTTTTCAGTTTATGTTGATGACCCCCTGTTTAGTAAGCAAGAAGTATTAAATTTTAATTTTAAATATAGAGATGAAAAAATAAAATATGATTGTATTGTTTTTTTAAACAACAACCCTTTAATTAAGAAAGAATCGACAGGGTTAATAAGAAAGAATCTCAATGAATCTGGTTTGATCTTTGACTTTTGGAGTGTCATTAATGACGAAAAAATAAAGAAAAAATATAAATATTTTGAAATAGGTAACTAATTCATGCTAAGAAAAAATATTTTGGCAATTATTCCTGCTAGGTCTGGCTCTAAAGGAATTAAAAATAAAAATATCTATATAATTAACGGAAAACCACTTATTTATTATACTATTAAAAGAGCTAAAGAGTCTAAATTAATTACCAGACTGATCGTTAGCACAGATTCAAACAAAATAAAAAAGATATGCAAAACGTATAATGTAGATGTACCCTTTTTAAGACCTAAGAAAATTTCTGGAGATAATTCCAATATTCTTGAAACATTAATATATTGTACAAAAAAATTAGAAGGCAGTAAAAAGTTTGATTACATTGTTTTATTACAACCCACTTCCCCCCTAAGAGAAAAAAATGAAATAGACCGATGTATAAATAAATTAATTAAATCAAAATGTGAGAGCTTAATAAGTTTAACACCATTAATTGAACCTCACCCTGTGAAATTAAAAATAATAAAAAAAGGGAAAGTTTTTCCCTTCTTAAAAAAAGAAACAAAAGATAACCCTCCAAGACAAACCTTACAAAAGCTATTTAAACCTAGTGGCAATATATATATAATCAGCAGAGACTTACTTATAAATAAAAAAAAAATTTTAAATAAAAACTGCACATATGATATTATTGATAATAATAAATTTTTAAATATTGATGATAAATCTGATTTATTACTTTCAAAATTTCTATTAAAAAATTTTTAATGAATATTATAAAAAAAATTTACTTGTTATATTTTTCTAAATATGGAAAAATTTATAGTCTCTGCAACTATTTTTTTTCGTACATAATGGCCTATAAAATTCACTCTAATAATAAAGAAAAATTTGTAAAGATCAAAAAAAAATTAAATAATAATGACTATAAAATTATTAACATAGCAAAAAAAATTTCAGAGTATGGATATTATAAAACAAATCTAAAAGATATTGGTTTTGACGATACTGTATTAGATACAATTGATAAATATAAAAATGAAACAGGAAAAAAAACTAATAAATTTTTTTTTAATAATTTATATAACTATTCTTTTAATGATGAGTTATCACGTTTTAGTACAAGTGAAAATTTTATGAAAATAGCAAGTATCTATTTAAATATTTTTCCAATAATAAATAATATACAAATTATCAAGAGTGATATTGCAGATGATCAACAATATTATTCCTCAATGAATTGGCATTTAGACAAGCATCACGAAAAATTAATTAAAGTTATGATTTTACCTTATGATCTTAATAGCGATGATGGTCCAACTTGTTTTTTAGACAAAAAAGTATCCAAAGAAATAATAAATAATGATTCCCACTTCTCTAGTCCAATTTATTTTAAAGATGAGGAACTTTTAAGTGCAGATTTAAAATATAAGAATAAAATAAATGAATTCACTGGTAAAAGAGGAGATATTCTTTTTATTGATACTTCAAAGTGTTTACATATGGGCTCAAGATGCAGAAAAATCAGATTTCAATTATTCATAACTTATACCCCAATTTTAACTTATGATATTAATACACTTAAAAGTCTTAATACATTTAAACAATTAAATTCATAATCTAAGAAGTTATTTAAATCGTTTTTTTAAGAAAAATTGATAGTTTTTTTAGACCTATTTTCAAAGAAATTTTTGGATTAAAATTAAGTTTTTTATATGACTGATTTGCAATTACATTTCTTATACTAGGATTTGATTTATTAACTTCTTTTATTGATACTTTTTTTTTTAGAATTTCTTGAGATATATTCGTCAAGTTTTTTAACGTAATCAATTTACTACCTTGTAAATTAATTATACTTAAATTTTTTAAACTTAAGGATTTAATAATCCCCTCACAAATATCACTGACATGTATAAATCGTCTAGATGTTTCAAAAGAACCAACACTAATTGAATTTTGTTTTTTTATATTGTTAAAAATTGCCTCAACTGCAGACCAATTTGAAGTTCTCTCACCATAAATAATACCAAATCTTAATATTGAAATATCAAAGACATTATTGGAATTATAGAAATCTTTAAGATGCATCTCTGAAATTAATTTAGATTTTGCGTATTCACTTTTTAATAATGAAAAATCAATTTTTGTATTTTCATCTACTTTTTTTCTAGCCATAATATCAGGGTAGACCCATTCAGTAGATGCAAAAATAATTTTTGGTATATTTAATTTTTTAGCAGCTTCAATAACATTTAAAGTACCAATAATATTTGTTAGGTAGCAATTTATAAGATCTTCTGAGCAATCCTTATCTCTAGATATTGCTGCCAAATGTATTATAGCATCTATTTTTTTTGGAATTTTTTTATAAAAATTTTTACTTCTTATATCTGCTTTTACAAAATTTTTATTTTTTTTATTTATAATTAGGTCACATCCATAAATTTTATGTTTAGGATATTGCTTAAATTGATTTATTAAGTTTTTACCGACAAAACTATTTACTCCTGTAATAAAAATATTCATATTTATAATATTAAGCTTCCATTGTTTTCTAATTTTATATCTAAATATCTATAATTCTTTAGATATTTAATAATATCTTTTTTTTCTTTTGTACCCATAAATATTAAAACAAATCCTCCATTACCTGCACCTAATAATTTGCCACCATACATTCCTTTTTCAACAGTTATTTTGAATATTTTTTCTATATCATTATTGGTTATTAATTTAGAAAAGCTTTTTTTTAACTCCCAACTTTCATTGACTATATTTCCTAATTTTTTTAGATTAATTTTATTTTTAATAATTTCATTTTTAAATTTCTTACTTAATTTATTTAATAATATTAGATTATCATTATTTTTATTTAAATTTTTTTTTTGGTCTTCAAGCACGCTTGACGCTAATCTGTTTTTGCCAGTCCAAATCAATAGCAAACTATTAAATAATTTATTAGTATTCTTTTTAGTCAAATTTACATCTGAAATGTTTATTTTATTTTTTTTGTAATTAATATGTTTTAGACCACCATATGCAGCTATATAATGATCCTGTTTACCTAATGAATTTTTAGTAATATTAGATTCAATCTTATAAGCCATTTCTGCAATTTGGTAATTTTTTAAGTTAATTTTTTTGAGCTTAGCTAGTGCCTTTATTAAACCCACGGTGAAAGAGCTGGATGAGCCCAACCCTGAGTTAGCGGGTATATCAGCAAAGGTATTAATATAGAGGGGTTTGCTAATTTTTAGCATTTCTATAACTTTTTTAATTCTTAAATTTTTAATATCAGTAAGTTTGCTAACATTTTCTGTTTGCGAATAATTAAGTCTATATTTTTCTTGATAATTATTATGATGCTTTGCTGTAACATAGATATATCTATTGATTGCACAACTGATAGTTGACCCTCCATACTTGTTGTAAAAGTAGGGCATATCCGTCCCACCACCTACAAATGATACCCTTAAAGGAGTTTTGGTCATTACTACTCTGTCATCTGTCATAAATACTGAACTTAAATTAAATTAAGGTGTTTATATATTTTTTTTGTAATTTAACACTTATTTTTTCACTACCCACATACAAACATTTGGTTTTAGATCTATAAGAGGCCTCAATATCCCTTATATCATCACCAATATAAAAAGTTCTATCTAGAATAATATTATATTTTTGTGCAGCTTTTAAAAATAATCCTTGATTAGGTTTTCTCTCAAAATTATTAGAATTGAAGTGATGAGGGCTTATAAAAAATTCTTTAATATTAATACTATAATTTTCTATTAGCTCTTGTTTTATTTTTTTATTAATTTTTTTAAGATTTTTAAGTGTAATTTCTCCAGTTGATATACCTGCTTGATTAGTAATACATAATAACAAATTGTTTTTTAAAATTCTTCTATATTTTTTAATTAATGAATGATTTAATTTGAGTTCATTTAAATTTCTTACATAAAAGTGATTTTTATTTTTAATATTAAGAACTCCATCTCTATCAATTAAAATTGCTTTAGTTTCAAAATATTTTTTTGTAATTTTTAATCTTTTGAGATCTGAAATGCTAAGGTATCCTGTATCATTATAGAAAAAATTAACTTTTTTTTTATTAACTTGATTGTTTATAAAATTACTAAAAGAAATATTTCTATTTAGGTAATTTAAAAATAGAAATTTTTTATTTAAAAGCATGTAGCCAATATCAACATATTTCGACTTTGACTGTTTTTTAAAGAAATATTTTTTTATTTTATTATTTTTTGAATCAATATTTATATTTCCTTCTATTTTTTTACATATCGAAACAATAAATTGACTTTTAAAGTCAGTATAATTCTTTTTTAAATCATGTAAATTTAATGAACTATAATTATCAGCATAAAGTAGTAAAAAATTATTTTGCAAAATTTTTTTTGCATCACAAATTCTTTTATAGGTTTCGACTGAAGGTGGATTATAATGATATTTTATTTTTACTCCAAATTTTTTTCCATTCCCAAAGTATTTCTTAATAATTTCAGATTTATAACCATAAAGAAAAATAAAATTCTTAATTCCATTAGACTTACATTGTTCAATTAAATAAAATAAGAATGGTTTGCCAGCTATCATTACCATTGGTTTGGGAATTTTTTTTGTTAAGGGGTGGAGTCTTGTCCCATATCCACCACAGAAAATTACAGCTTGCTTAATCACGATAAAATATCTTTAAAACTATTTTTTAAATTAAATCTTTGTCTCCAACCAATTTTTTTTAGTAATTTGTTTGATCCATAAAATGGCTTTTTTTTTGTTGTAATTTTAGATTTCTTAGTAAAAATTTTAATATCATTAAGTTTTGCAAAAACTGTTGCAAAATAAAGATTGCTAAGTGATCTTCCTGTACAGATATTCACAATTAAAGATTTATTAAAGTTCTTAACAATAATTAATGCATTTATTACATCTTTTATATAAATGTAGTCATTATAAGTATTTGGTGATTTTAATTGAAAAAATTTTTCTTTGCAGCTTGAAATAGAACTTAATAGTGATCCTTTTCTTTGCCCCAAGCCATATACATAAAAAATTCTAGACCAAATACATATTATTTTTTTATCTAATTTTTTAAAAAATAAATTTCTAATATAATTTTTTTGCTTACCAAGGCTGCTTATTTCTTTTGCAGTTTTACTGGACTCTTTTACACAAGACATTGTGTTCCCGTACTCTGCGCAGGATCCACTTATTATTATTTTTTTACATGTGGATTTATTGATGCATTCAATTAAATTATCAGTAATTTCTTTATTTATTTGAAAGTTTTTTCTATCAAATGTAGGTATTCCATACCAAGCTAAATGATATATTATTGTTGGACTTATTTTTGTTAATATTGATTTAATGTTATTTTTTTTTCTTAAATCACATCTGATATTTATATGTTTGTTGTACTTTTTCTTTACTTTTTTTCTAGATAGAATGTAAACTTTTCTATGTTTGAGGCTTTTTAATAATTCTTTACCAATAAAGCCTGTAGATCCAGTAATAAGAATTTTATCTTTATTCACTAAAATTTTTAAAGTTTAAATCTTTTTTGGATATATTCTTTGGTTTATGTGGCCAACTTATTGAAAAAAAGTTATCATTATATCTTATACCATAACCATTAATTGGCTTATAATATTGAGACATATAATATAAAATTTTGGTATTAGACTTTAACGTCAAGTAGGCGTTAGCGAACCCTTTGGGTATATGTAATGAATAACAATTCTTTTCAGATAAAATTTTTTTAAAGTATTTTAGGTACGTTTTTGATCTTGGTCTTAAGTCAATAGAAATGTTTAATATTTCACCAGATAAGCATGTAATAATTTTATCTTCTTCAAAGGGTTTTTTTTGATAATGAAAGCCTCTCAATGTGTATTTTTTTTTGTTAAATGAAATATTTACTTGCTTGATATCAAATTTTATTTTCTTTAATTCTTTTTTACAAAAATCTCTAATGAAATAACCTCTTTCATCATTAAATATTTTTTTATCAATTATAAATAATTTACTAAATTTTGTTGATTTAACTAACATTTTATAATTTTTATTCTTGGCAAAACTATAATAATGAAACCTTTAAATTTTATTTCTTTTTTTAAATATCTAATAATTTCATCTTTAAAGTTCCAAGCCAAGATTACTATGCAATTTGTTCTTCTAAATGCTCCAATTTTTGGCTGTTTAATCATTATATTTGAGCCAGCAGTATATAGATTATCTTTCAAAATATTTTTATCAAAAACAAGATCTAGGTGTTTATTGTTTATATTACAAAAGTTTAACAAGGTTGAGCTTCGTGCAGAAGCACCATATCCAGATATCTTATTTTTCTTTCTTAAAAAATTACGCAATGTTCCTCTTAATAAAATTTTATGTTTTAAACATTTTTGTTTAAAATTTTTCCAATATATTTCAGAATTTATTTTATTATTTTTCTCATATTCAATTAATTTTTTTAAATTATTGCTTACTGTATCTTTTTTTTTAGAAGCAACTACAACTAGGGAGCCACCACTAATAGGGCTTTTAAAGTAATCTATTGCATACAAACCATGCTGCTCTAGAAGATTCTTCATAGACATTAATGTAAAATAAAAAATATGCTCATGATAAATATAATCATAATGAAGATTCTTATTTAAATTTTCTGCATAATGAAACTCGATATAGGCTTTACCGTCTGTTGCAAGAACATTTGAAATTCCGCCTATTACACTATGAATGTTTTCGACATGTGGAACCACATTTCTACAGACAACAATATCTGGGGAAAAATAATTTTTTTTAATTAACGTGGATGTTTTTTTATTAAAAAATAATGGTATCGTTTTTATTTTTTTTTCATTTGCTTTTTTTACGATATTTTTTGCAGGGTCAACTCCCAATATTGTAAACTTATTTTTTTTAAACTCTTCGAGAAAAAAACCATCGTTACTTGCTATTTCTAATAATTTTCTTTTATTATGACTATGGTAACTTTTAATTTTTTTCACAAAAAAATCTCTATATTTTTTGACTCCATCAGATGTCCCTGTAACCCACAAATATTTTGAAAAAAGATAATTTGGGTTAACAGTTGCACTTAATTGTAAGGTATAACAATCAGAACATCTCATCATATTGAGTGGTACCATTAATTGTTTTGATAATTTTTTTCTAAGAGAGTTAGCTGGAGGCTGGTTACCCAGGTTAATAATAGATTTTAATTTTTTGCTACTACAAACTCTACATTCTTTAATAACTTTATACATATTTAATTTAAAAATTCTTTATTTTTTGATAATATAAATTTATTGAATTTTACTACACTTTTAGATTTATTTAATCTTTTAGATATATCAAATTTTATTTCATTCCAATTAAATTTTTTACTATTTAATTTGGTTGAAACAAAGTCACATTGAAAAGCTTTTTTAAAAAAAATTGAATAGTAAAATTTTTCAGCCAGTATTTGAAAATTTGGCTCTCTACTTTCTACAAATTTAGGCAATTTTGATATTTTATCCTCATAATCACTTTTATTTTTAGGATCCAGAGTAAAACCTTTTTTTTCATATCTATTTGCACCACAGGTTATTACTGGTTTTCCTAGCACCGACATTTCCAGACCTGCTGTACCTCTAATTGTTACTCCAAAATCTGCAAAATTCATCCATTCTAAGGGGTTAATTTTAGTATCTGGATAAATAAATTTTACATGTTCTGGAATTTCTTTAATATGCTGTCGGATCAAATCCTCTTCTTTACTTTTACCTTTTTTAAATTCATTTCTATAAATATTTGATGGATGAAATTTTATATACCAGTTAATTTTTGAATTTTTACATGCAAGCTCTGTAGTTCTTAATAGCCAATGTGCATAAGAAGAATAAATTTCATTTCCAAAAAAATAAAGAGTATCATGTAGGATATGAGAAAAAATTATACAATTTAATTTTTTATTTTTTTTAGTAATTTTTAATTTTTTGTTAATATTTAATTTTTTGCATTCTATCAAATTAACACTAAACGGTGCTAATTTTCCAGAGTATCTATCATTAAATGTTTTTTTAATCAAAAACTTGTCTTTGTTAGTTAATTTTTTTCTTTTTATATCATTCCAGTTTTTTTTTTCTAAAGACGAGTGATGTAGATAAATATTTTTTTTATTATATTTTCTTAAAATAAATGTTTTTTCATCAAGGTTTGAACCAGACCAGTGAATTACCTCTGTTCCTTTATGGATGGAGGCTAAGAAAAAATGAAGGTAATAAAATAAGTTTTTTTCAAATGTGAACATTATTTTTGAATTTAGCCATAACCTATTTGATTTTACTTGCTCATATTTGATAATAAACTCTTTAGCTGTTTGTTTAATCAAAAAATTTTGAATTTTATTTTCAAAATTTATGAATCCAACTTTATGAATTCTACAAAAATTTGATATAATCATTTTGCCAACATCAAACCCATCATATTTTAATCGAGAGAATCTTTTAAAATTATTAGATTTTTTTATTTTAGAGAGCACTAAAATGGCTTTTTTGCTTAAGTTATTTTTTGTCTTGAATATATCTTCTACACAAATTATTTTAATATTCAGACTAGATATTAATTTAATAATATGAAAATTATTTTTATCTGTAACTACAAGTATATCAAAACCAGATTTATATAATTTTATACATAAATAAATCCAAATAACTAAAAAGTATAATTCGAAACTATCTAAACAAATTAATATAATTTTTTTATTCTTTTTTTTATTTCCACTCTTGTCTTTTATTAATTCTTTAAAATTTTTTTCAATATTTTCAAAGTTTTGATAATTACTTTGATCTTTTTTTTTAATATAAAATTTTATTAATTTTTTAGCAAAGTAGAAAAGGAAATAAGATAAGTTTAATCTATTTTTTAAGATCACAATAATTTACCTTTATAAGTTTTTTTGCTTTTTTTAAAAATTTCAAGATTGTTAATAAAATATAGTTAAGCCGCACATTTAATTTTGTTAGTATAAAAATATTTATGTGTATTTTTTTGTTTATTTTTAAGTTTAAATATATATACCATTTACATTATTAAATATAATCCATTATGCATATTACTCAGTTAAGAAAAAAATATCTAAAAAAGCAAGAGTTATCAAAAAAAAAAAACTATTCTAAATTGATCAACTTATTGATGGACACTAAGTATGTTTATCATTTTGACTGGTTGGGAGTGCCAATTATTCAATTTCCAAGTGACTTAATAATTCTTCAAGAAGTTTTGTTCAAATACAGGCCGGACATTATAATTGAGACTGGTATTGCTCATGGTGGCTCTTTATTATTTTATTCATCTATTCTAAGTTTAATTAAGAGAAAATTTAATATTATTGGTATTGACATCAAAATTAAAGCTGAAAATAGAAAAAAAATATTTTCCAATCCACTATCAAAACATATTAAAGTTTTTGAAAGTAGCTCTATAAACTCTAAAATATTTGAAAAACTTAAAAAAATTACTACTGGAAAAAAAATAATTGTAATTTTAGATTCAAATCATTCTCATAATCATGTTTTAAAAGAAATTGAGATGTACTCACAGTTAATTAAGAAAAATGGTTATTTAATTGTGATGGATACTGCAATAGAATTTATTAAAAAAAAACATGTGAATAAAGGAAGGGATTTTGGCCCTGGCAATAGTCCTTATACAGCTATAAAAAAATTTTTAAAAATAAACACAGATTTTAAAATTGATAATTACTATGAAAATAAAGCTTTGATAACCAGTGCAATAGGTGGCTTTCTAAAAAAAACTAAGTAAATTATTTTGACTCGAAATAATAATATTTTTTTTAATATAATAGTTCCCACTAAAAATAGAAGAGAAACATTAGAGCACACATTAAAATGTATTGAGTCTCAAAATTATCAAAACTATCAATTAATTATTCTAGATAATAATAGTACGGATGGAACAGAAAACTTTATCCAAAATCTTTCTAATAAAAATATTGTTTATGAAAATTCAAACAAAAACCTTCCAATGAATGAAAATTGGGAGAGAGGTCTTAAATTTTGCACAAAAGGATATGTTAGTGTTATAGGTGATGATGATGGTTTTTTTCCAAATTCTTTTGATAAGTTGAATATATTTTTAAAAGAAAATAAAACTGAAATTGTTTCTTGGCACTCAAATACGTATTACTGGCCAAACACAGAATCTTATAAAAAAAATGATATTGAACTTTATTTTAGTGAATCAAACAAAAAATTTATCAAACATTCAAGTCATGAAACTTTAAAAAAAATATTAGAAATGAATATTTTATATTTAGAAGCACCTATGATTTACAATAGTGTTGTGGATATTAATTTAATTAATAGAATTAAATTTAAAAAAAAAAGAGATATTTTTTTTTCAAATGGAATACCCGATGTTTATTCTGGTATGGCATTTCTTTTAAACAGTAAATGCTTTTATAAAGTTAATTTTCCAGTAGGTTTGAGTGGGGTCTCTAAGTCAAGTGGTGGCGCTTTAATCTCTAAAAAAGACAAGAGTATCGATGATATAATTGCAAATAATAAAAGTCTAAATATTACTACTGTTCCACCAATACCATCTTACTATCTAAGTATTCTTGAGCCATTTAATAAATTGTGTGAAGAATTTGCGAATGCAAGTAATTATAATGTCAATTTTTATAGGCTAAAAATGCGTGTAATGTTAGAAATTAAAAATGAGACCAAGCAGAATTATGAATTCTATGTTAAGGAATTAAATTTATTTCTTAACAAATTCAAAAAAAAATATAGTTTTTATAAAAGAATTCTTATTTTTTGTAATCTTTTCATGATAACATTTTATCCTATTACTAACCGAATAGTTATAAAATTAGACAAAAATACTAAAAATATTTATGACGCTTCTTTGGAGGCTCAATCAAAATACGAATTTTTTAATAAGAATAAAATAGCTAAACTAAAAATGATTGATAAAAAGTTATTAATATCCAATTGTTTTAGAAAATTAGGTATTTATAATATTGGATTAACTGCTTTTAGAGGATTAAAAATATTTACTTAATAATTCTAAAATTTTTATCTATTTTTTTATGTAAAATTTTTTTTAAAAGAGGAAGCCTATTTGTGACCTCTCCTCTAAATAGTTTTTCATCAAAATTATTTTTCTTAAAAAAAGCAATCAATTCTTCTCCACCTTTTTTTAAATCCCACTCTGGTTTATAATAATTTTTTAAATCATTTAAAATTCTATTAAAACTAACCTTATATGTTCTTGAGTCATTTCCATGCTCATTTGTAAAAGTTAATTTACTGCCTGGAACTAATTCCTGTGCAACTTCAGCAAGTTTTCTAACTGTGTAATTTCCATCTTTAATTCCAACATTAAAAGCTTGACCTGATATTATTTTTACCGGAGCTTTTAATCCTGAAATAAATGCTGCACAAACATCTTGAATATGAATAACTGGTCTATATGGACTTCCATCACTTTTTATTTCTATTTTGCCAGTTGTGTATGCACATGCCACAAAGTTATTGAAAACAATATCACAACGTAGTCTTGGACTCGCACCAAAAACTGTTGAAGGTCTAAAACTAACCACACAAAAATCTTCACTGTTTAGCTTATTTATTTCTAACTCTGCTTCCCATTTTGTTTTGGCATATTCTGTGACTGGATTTTTTTCACTCCTGTGTTCATCTAATTCTTCAGAGACTTGTGATACTCCATACATGCTTTGTGAGGAAGCATATATAAATCTTTTAACACCTTGTTTCTTTGCGATTTTAGCTAAATTTATTGTTGCCTTCAAATTAATTTCTCTTGTTATGTCTTTGTCAAATTCACCCAGTGGATCATTTGAGAGCCCACATAAATGTATAATGGAATCAATTCCGTGCAAATCCTTGCCTTCAATATCTCTAATGTCTTTAAAAACTTGAAAAAAATTACTATCTACTTCGCCAATAAAACAATCTTTAAAATAACCAATATCTAAGCCGACAACTTTATAATTTTGTTTTACTAAAATTTCAGTTAAAACTGTTCCGATATATCCAAGGTTTCCTGTAACTAATACTTTCATTTTATTATATTGCTGTTTATTGTAAAAGTTGTAAAAAATATTTTATACCATGAAAAAAAAAAATTTTATAATAGAAATTAAAGAAAATATTTCAAAAATTAATCAAACAAAAGTAAAATCTGCGATTTCATTATTAACTAAGCAAAAAAAAAATAACAAAATTATACTTGCTGGAAATGGTGCTAGTGCATCAATATCAAGTCATGTTTCTATAGATCTAACAAAAGCTGCTGGGCTAAGAGCAATAAATTTTAATGAAGCAAATTTACTAACATGCTTTTCAAACGATTATGGCTATGAAAATTGGACTAGTAAGGCTTTAGATTTTTATGCTATTCCTGGTGATGTTGTCATTTTAGTGAGCTCTAGCGGAACGTCAAAAAATATAACTAATGCGGCAAAAAAAGCAAAAAAAATCGGGCTAAAAGTTATTACTTTGTCAGGGTTTTCAAAAAAAAATTCGCTTTTAAAACTGGGTGATATTAATTTTCATGTGGATTCAAAAAACTACAATGTTATAGAAAGCCTCCATTTAATAATACTTTTGCTAATTGTAGAAAAAATAATAGACGCTAAAAAAAACAGTTAAATAATTATTTCTAATCTCTTTAGTATTAGCTTACCATATTGCATGTTAACTTTTTAAAAATAATCCAATCTTCTATCAATTTTTAAATTAAAACTTGAATATTGATTGAAGTTTTGGAACAGAATGATCTACAACATTTGTTTCAGGCGAAACTTTCACATGCAGGACTGCATTTCCTTTAAATTTCATGAGATCATTAATTGATTTGTTAATTTTACTATTATTTATAAGATTAAAATATTTTATCTTATAGGAATTGGTAATATCTTTAATATTGGGAGGATAATAACCGTGAGCACTGTTGTTTGCATGAGCTCTTCCGTTAAAGGCTGCCTCAGTGCCTAGCTTAGTGTTACCTAGACCTTGATTGTCAAAGATAATAATTTTTAAATTTAAGTTATGATGCTTAAGAAATTGCATATCTTGAACATTCATCATAAAGCTTCCATCTCCGATAAGCGAAAAAACTTCTGTATTTTTAGAGGCATAAGAAGCTCCAATACCAGCTCCTATAGAATAGCCCATTGGACTATTTCCCCAGGCCGAAATAAGTCTTTGGTTTTTTGTTACATTAAAACTCTCCATGCACCAGCATAAATTAGCACCAGCATCCGTTATCACTATACTATTTTTTTTTATTATTTTTGAAAAAATATTAAAAAATAGATAAGGATTAACTTCTTTGCTTCCAACTGTTAAATTATTTAGATACTTAAATTTTTTGAATTCTGAACATTGTTCTACCCATGTTTGGTTTTTAAATTTTTTAATAGGAAACTTTTTAAAAGAATTGAAAAAAATTTTAAGATCAGCACATATTTTTATATCTGGCTCAATAATCGCCTCCTTTAATTCTACAGGGTCGATATCAACAGAAATAATTTTTTTATCATTATTTTTATTATAGTTTTCACTTATAGCCTTTGGAGAAAATCTAAACCCAAATGTAACCAATAAATCTGCTGAATTTATAACTTCATTTGCTGACTGATGGCCGTGCTTCCCTATAGATCCAAAGTACAACTCATTATCAAATGGAGTAATATCCTGGCTTGCCCAAGTTGTTACAAAAGGAATATTGATTTTTTTAGTAATTTTTAGAAACTCTTTATATGTATTTGATACTCTCAATCCACCACCAGCTATAAAAACTACTTTCTTATTTTCATTTAATAATTTTATAACTTTCTTAATTTGAAGTAATAATCTTAGATTTTTTTTTTTTGTAGGTGGTGGGATAAATTTCTTCATTTTTTTAAAATCGATATCTGCAATTTGAATATTATAAGGAAGGTCAATAACCACAGGCCCAGGCCTCCCATTTTTTGCTAAATAAACAGCTTTATCAAAAATGTAATCTACTTCATTTGGATCTTTAATTTGATATGTGAATTTTGTTATAGAAGAAAATAAGGAAACCATATCTGTTTCTTGAAACCCTCTCTGTCTCATTTCTTTGCTTCTTTTAATATGAAATTGACCAACTTGACCTGTAATAAAAAGAGAAGGTATTGAATCGTAATATGAGCAACAGACTCCGGTAATAAGATTGGTTCCACCAGGGCCACTAGTTACGCAGCCAACTCCCATCCCTTTAATTCTTGAATAAGCATCCACACTCATTGCTAGACTTTGTTCATGATAAGGAACATAGTAATCTAAACCTTTTAATTCACCAATCGAATCGATTAGGTGCATAATCGCACCCCCTTGAAATAGAGGAATATTGTTTATTTTTAAATTTTTTATCTTCTTAGCAATGTAATCTTTTACTTTCATATTGATCTAGTTTTACAATTTAGGTTTATCAACTTTATATGGTGTCATACATCTTTAAAAGATAATAAGATGATTTCATTAAGTTCTCTTAAAAATTTAAACATAAAAAAACCCCAATTTTTTAAATTGAGGTTTAAAAATAAATTTATTTATATCTGTTAAAAATTCTTTTCAGTGCATAAATCAAGCCAATTGAGCTATTAGTACTGGTCAGCTACACGCATTACTGCGCTTCCACATCCAGCCTATCAACGTGGTGGTCTACCACGGCTCTATAGGAAGAACTAGTT
>Ga0307995_1000091_pt1 | contig 60926 bp, 59 predicted proteins | sample EllFjometagen262_FD_203132 | JGI IMG/M metagenome (GOLD analysis project Ga0307995, IMG submission 203132) | Marine microbial communities from Ellis Fjord, Antarctic Ocean - #262 | ecosystem: Environmental > Aquatic > Marine > Unclassified | place: Southern Ocean | collected 2014-11-02 | reverse complement strand
GTCGTCTTAACGTACTTGTTAATCTATTGGGGAAAAACCCGGCCGATTTGTTCGATGAGTTTGAGGGAAAAGCTGTTTACGCAAGCTCCGGCGACGTGAAATATCATCAGGGCTTCTCTTCGAGCATCATGACCGCTGGCGGTGAAGTCCACATAGCGATGGCATTCAATCCCTCGCATCTAGAAATTGTCGCGCCAGTTGTTGAAGGCTCGGTGCGTGCTAGGCAGTTTCGACGAAAGGACGAAAAGGGCCACCTAGTACTGCCGATTATCATTCATGGTGACGCTGCATTTGCCGGCCAGGGTGTGGTTATGGAGACATTCCAGATGTCTCAAACACGAGCCTACAAAACAGGCGGAACGGTACACATAATCATCAACAATCAGGTAGGCTTTACAACAAATCGTCAGGATGACGCGCGCTCTACCGAATACTGCACTGATGTGGCGCGAATGATCCAGGCGCCAATTTTTCATGTTAACGCCGATGACCCTGAGGCTGTGTTATTCGTGACACAACTGGCGCTAGATTTTCGTTACAAGTTTCAAAAAGACGTGGTGATCGATCTAATCTGTTACCGCCGTCGAGGTCACAATGAAACCGATGAGCCGTCGTCTACTCAGCCACTGATGTACTCCGCCATCAAGCAGCATAAGTCGACTCGCGTGCTGTATGCCGAACGTCTTGCCGCAGAAAATGTTCTCTGTATTGAAGAGGCCGATTCTATAAACTCGAGCTATCGTACTGCCTTGGATACAGGCGAGCACGTAGCGAAGAGCTTAGTTAAAGAACCCTCTATAGAATTATTCGTCGACTGGAGTCCCTACATAGGTCACGAATGGAGCCCGTTTTACAATACGTCGATGTCGTTAAAGAGCTTGCAGGCTATCGCCAAGAAGCTCGCTGAAATACCAAAAGATTTTACATTGCAGCGGCAGGTTGAGCGCGTTATGAATGATCGCGCTAAAATGGCAGCCGGCGAGATACCTGTGGACTGGGGTTTTGCAGAGACTCTAGCTTACGGAAGCATTCTAACCAGCGGCAACAAGATTCGTATCACCGGCCAAGATGTGGGGCGTGGCACTTTTTCACATCGACATGCCGTTCTGTTTGATCAAAAGACAGGCGATACCCATATACCGCTGCAGAGTCTTATAGAAGAGGAGAATGGGTTCTTAATCTACGATTCGCTTCTTTCAGAAGTGGCAGTGCTTGCCTTCGAGTATGGCTATGCTACGACTATGCCCAACTCGTTAGTGGTTTGGGAAGCGCAATTTGGTGACTTTGCGAACTCGGCACAAGTCGTCATTGACCAATTTATTACAAGTGGAGAGCATAAGTGGCAGCGACTCTGCGGTTTAACGTTATTGCTGCCACATGGCTATGAAGGGCAGGGGCCCGAACATTCTTCTGCGCGGCTGGAGCGATTTCTGCAACTGTGTGCCGAACATAACATTCAGGTATGTTTGCCGACTACCTCCGCGCAAGTTTTTCACATGTTAAGAAAGCAAGTGCTATGCCCCCTGCGCAAACCTTTGATTGTGATGTCGCCAAAAAGCTTGTTGCGGCATAAAGAAACCATTTCATCATTGCAGGATATGGCAGAGGGAAGCTTTCAAGTTGTGCTCGATGAAACAGACGATTTCGACGCAGAGAAAGTTCGCAAACTTATAGTGTGTAGCGGAAAGGTCTACTACGATTTGCGCGCTGCACGACGCGAGCGAGAGATAGATGATATAGCGATTATTCGACTCGAGCAGCTATACCCGTTTCCGCAGGCAGATTTCACAAAGTGCCTTCTTCAGTATAAAAACCTGACATCGATTGCATGGTGTCAGGAAGAACCTATGAACCAAGGCGCCTGGTATTCAAGTCAGCATCACTTGAGGCGCCCGATTCAAGAGCATTTCCCTTCCGTCTATCTCGAATATGTAGGCAGAGAAGCATCAGCCGCAGCGGCAGCCGGTTATCCTGCGTTGCATTTAAGTCAGCTAAATAAATTTATCGATCAAGCATTAAGCTAGCGTGTTCGTACACTATAAAAAGTCTAGCAAGGACTAACCATGACTATTGAAATTAAGGCCCCAACATTACCTGAATCAGTTCCCGACGGAACGATCGCTACTTGGTATAAAAATGTAGGCGATACAGTTGCGCGCGATGAACTCCTCGTAGATATCGAGACAGACAAGGTGGTCATCGAAGTTGTTTCACCAACTGATGGCACGTTAAAAGAAATCTTAAAAGACGCTGGGGAAACCATCGTTAGCAATCAGGCCATCGCAAGCGTAGTAGAAAATGATGCCAACAAGGCAGCTGTTGCATCTAAAGTAGAGCGTGAAGTCGAGGAACTGCCTGTCGCACAAGCAGGGGCAGGCTCGAATGAAACTGAGGCGATGATCAGTCCGGCAGCGAAGAAGCTCATAGAAGAGAACAATCTAGATGCCACCTCGATCGCGGGTAGTGGTAAGGGTGGCAGAATCACCAAAGAAGACATCCTGACCAAACTGGAGTCTGGTTCAGCGGCAAAGACCGCTGTCAGCACAGCGATTGCTCCAGCTAATATAGGTGTTTCTGATGAAGGGCGGCTTGAAGAGCGTGTACCTATGAGTAGACTGCGCGCGAAGGTCGCAGAGCGATTACTTCATGCTAGCCAGTCCACCGCGATGCTAACAACATTTAACGAAGTGAATATGAAACCTGTAATGGATATTCGTAATCGTTACAAGGAAGAATTCGAAAAGGCACACGATGGAACACGCCTTGGATTCATGTCATTTTTTGTTCGTGCCTGTACTGAAGCATTGAAACGTTACCCTGCCGTAAACGCGTCTCTGGATGGAGCGGATGTTGTTTATCACGGCTATCAAGATATCGGTGTGGCGGTTTCCTCGCCACGCGGCTTAGTCGTGCCAGTTCTGCGCAACGTAGATTCTATGGGTTTGGCGCAGGTAGAAAAAGAGATTAGAAATTTCGGATTAAAAGCTAGAGATGGAAAGCTTTCCATTGATGAAATGATAGGTGGCACCTTTACTATCTCAAACGGTGGCGTATTCGGTTCGTTGTTATCGACACCAATCTTAAACCCACCCCAAACTGCTATCTTGGGCATGCACAAAATTCAAGAGCGTCCAATGGCGGTCTCCGGTGAGGTAGTAGTCCTGCCAATGATGTATCTGGCGCTCTCCTACGATCACAGAATGATCGATGGTAAAGAGGCGGTTCAGTTCTTGGTTACTGTCAAAGAATTACTAGAAGATCCGACACGACTGCTGTTGGAAATTTAACGAAGGCGTGCCGAAGAAGCATGGCGTTTTAGCCATGTTCAATGCTTCGCTTATCAAATTACAGAATTGAGAAAGAATTATGTCAAATGAATATGATGTTGTTGTTATCGGTTCAGGCCCGGCGGGCTATGTTGCGGCGATTCGATGTGCGCAGCAAGGCTTCAAAACTGCTTGCATAGAAAAATGGCTAAATAAAACTGATAAAACTGTATTTGGCGGAACCTGTCTGAACGTCGGCTGCATTCCTTCGAAGGCGCTTTTAGATAGCTCGCACAAATATATGGACGCGCAAAACCATTTAGAGGTGCATGGCATTAGCGTCGGCAAGGTAGAGATTGATGTTCCTGCGATGATTGCACGTAAAGACAAGGTTGTAGATCAGCTTACCTCCGGGATCAAAGGTCTATTCACGGCGAATAAAGTCGATGGCATCGCCGGAACGGGCAAGGTTACAGGCACTAATAAGGTTGTAGTCACGGACAAAGATGGCAAGCAGCAAGAGCTGGCAGCAAAACATATTATTATCGCGGCAGGTTCGGTTCCGATCGATATCCCTCCAACCCCTATTGATCATGAAACTATTGTTGACTCAACTGGCGCATTGGAATTTCAGGAGGTGCCCAAGCGCTTGGGCGTGATTGGTGCCGGTGTAATTGGATTAGAGCTCGGGAGTGTCTGGGCGCGATTAGGTGCAAAAGTAACTGTGCTCGAAGCACTGGACGATTTTCTGCCGATGGTTGATCGCCAGATTGCAAAAGAATCGATGAAGATACTGACTAAGCAAGGACTAGACATAAAGATGGGCAGCCGAGTATCTGGCAGCAAACTTACTGGCAAGGGTACGAAAAAGGCAGTCACCGTAGAATACACTGACAAAGACGGCGAACAGACAGAGACTTTCGATAAGCTAATTGTAGCCGTTGGGCGAAGACCATTTACTGACTCCCTTCTTGATGAATCTGTGGGCGTTAAAAAGGACGAGCGCGGCTTCGTCAAAGTGAACAAGCAGTGCGCCACTAACATCCCATCTATTTATGCAGTCGGCGATGTTGTGCGCGGTCCGATGCTTGCACATAAAGGCATGGAAGAGGGCGTGATGGTTGCCGAAAGGCTTGCGAATAAAAAGACGCAGGTAAACTACGACCTGGTGCCATCGGTCATCTACACCCATCCTGAAATAGCTTGGGTCGGTAAGAATGAAGAGGAATTAAAGGCAGAGGGCGTCGAAACAAATATTGGCGTGTTCCCTTTTGTGGCAAGTGGTCGCGCCTTGGCAGCAAACGATGCCGAGGGCATGGTTAAGTTAATCGCAGATGCCAAGACTGATCGGATATTGGGTTGTCATATAGTTGGTGCTAGCGCGGCGGACTTGTTGCAGCAAATTGTTATCGCTATGGAGTTTAGTGCCAGTGCAGAAGATATTGGCTTAACCATGTTTTCGCACCCGGCTCTTTCCGAAGCCGTGCACGAGGCAGCTCTAGCGGCGAATGGTCATGCAATACACATTGGGAATCGCAAGCGTCGCAAGTAGTTTTTTTGCTGTACCGCTTGTGGATAAGTTAGATAAATGGATGGAGCATAAATGAATTTACATGAATATCAGGCGAAGCAGCTATTTGCCGAATACGGGCTTCCCGTATCAGAAGGCATTGCCGTAGATACTGCTAGCGAAGCCGCGGCTGCCGCTAAGAAAATTGGTGGCAGCAAATGGGTTGTTAAGGCTCAGGTGCATGCAGGGGGCCGAGGTAAGGCGGGAGGCGTTAAGCTGGTCGACACCCCGGAAGCGGCCGAAGCCTTTGCACAGCAATGGCTAGGCAAGAAAATGGTCACGTATCAAACCGATGCGCAAGGCCAGCCTGTCAGCAAGGTTCTTGTGGAAACTTGTACAGATATTGCTCAGGAGCTTTATCTTGGAGCGGTAGTAGACCGATCTTCGCGGCGGGTAGTATTCATGGCCTCGGTTGAGGGCGGCGTAGAAATAGAGAAAGTCGCGGCGCAGACGCCTGAAAAGATATTAAAAGCTGAAATCGATCCTTTAACTGGCGCGCAGCCTTACCAGGCTCGAGATTTAGCCTTTCGTTTAGGTCTAAAGGGCGTGCAGGTTAAACAATTCACGAAACTATTTCTTGGTTTGTCTAAACTGTTTCATGACATGGATCTAGCTTTGCTCGAGATTAATCCTTTGGTTATTACAGACGAAGGCAATCTGCATTGCCTGGATGGCAAGATCAACATCGATGGCAACGCAATGTACCGCCAGCCTAAGCTGCGCGAGATGCACGATCCGAGCCAGGACGATGAGCGCGAGGCACAGGCGGCACAGTGGGAACTCAACTATGTTGCTTTAGATGGCAATATCGGCTGTATGGTAAACGGAGCCGGTCTGGCTATGGGTACAATGGACATCGTCCAATTACATGGTGGCAGCCCAGCTAACTTCCTAGATGTCGGCGGCGGTGCGACGAAGGAACGTGTTACCGAAGCGTTTAAAATTATCCTTTCCGATGAGAACGTGGCCGCTGTACTGGTCAATATTTTTGGCGGAATCGTGCGCTGCGACCTTATAGCCGAAGGCGTAATCGGCGCAGTCAATGAAGTAGGAGTGCAAGTGCCTGTGGTAGTTCGTTTAGAGGGTAATAATGCCGAGTTGGGCCGAGAAGTATTAGAGCAGAGTGGGCTGAACATTATCGCAGCGACCAGCCTTTCCGATGCTGCTGAAAAAGTTGTCACAGCAGCTGGAGGTGCACAATGAGCATTTTAATAGACAAGAACACTAAGGTTATCTGCCAGGGCTTTACCGGCTCGCAAGGTACATTCCATTCTGAGCAAGCCATAGAATATGGCACGAAGATGGTAGGTGGCGTAACGCCAGGTAAGGGTGGTCAGGTCCATCTCGATTTACCAGTATTTAATACGGTGCAGGCAGCGTTCGACGAAACTGGCGCTGACGCCTCAGTAATTTATGTTCCAGCAGCATTCTGTAAGGACTCTATCCTTGAGGCGGCGAATTCGGGAATTAAATTAATTGTTTGTATCACCGAGGGCATCCCAACGTTAGACATGTTGGTGGCGAAAGAAAGCTGTGACCAGCTAGGCGTGCAATTAATCGGGCCTAACTGTCCGGGAGTAATTACGCCGGGGGAATGTAAGATTGGCATCATGCCTGGGCACATTCATCTACCAGGTAAAGTTGGTATCGTTTCCCGTTCTGGAACGCTCACGTACGAGGCTGTCAAGCAGACTACCGATCATGGCTTCGGACAATCATCCTGTGTTGGTATCGGTGGCGACCCTATTCCAGGTTCTAACTTCATCGATATACTCTCTCTTTTTGAGGCAGATGCGAAGACTGAAGCGATTGTGATGATTGGAGAAATTGGCGGCACTGCCGAAGAAGAAGCGGCAGCGTATATCAAAGCCAACGTGAGCAAGCCAGTTGTCGCTTACATTGCTGGTGTAACTGCACCTGCTGGCAAACGCATGGGCCATGCCGGCGCAATAATCTCTGGCGGCAAGGGAACAGCTGACGAGAAATTTGCCGCACTCCAAGATGCCGGTGTGAAGACTGTTCGCTCTCTGGCTGAAATAGGAGCCGGTCTTTCCGATATAACTGGCTGGTAGTTTTCCAGGCAGTTATTGCTCGGTATTTCCCTCCTTAAAATCTCAACGAACTATCTCAACCGCTGCTCTTAACTATTACTCGCATCGCGCTTAACTTTTCTAATCGAAGGGGTTCTATAAGCGCGATGTAGTGTGATAGTCTTACTTGAAATTCATGCTTAAAACGCTGAATTTAAGGGACTATTTAGCTGCTATATTCACCATCAATAGTAAAGCTAATTGATTGGTTACGAACCGTCTCAAACTTTCTGAGTTTGGGTAGATTGGTAACTATAGGTAATCTTGGTTCAAGAAAACTGTCAGTTACGAGGGATTTAGAAAAACCCCGGGATTTTTTGACAGTTAAGCCAGTTGTTAGTTAGCTGGCACTAAGAAAAATAGTTTGTTGTGTCTGAGCTAGTTATTGCTGATTTCTTGACCTTAAGCAAAAGCTTAGTAGTTCGGATCTGATTATTTAACAAGAAAATAGGATGGCATATGAAAAACCGTCGAATTACAAATATGAGTATGACTGCTGTTGCATTGCTCATGTCTTGCATCATGGCTTCGGCTCAAGCTGCGGAAATTCTCGTAGATAGCAGTATTCTTGATCAGGCTATGGACGTTATAGGGGCTAAGAACACCCAAGCCGCTGCTGTACAGGAAGAAATTAACCGTTTAGCGAATTCAACAAGCTCTACGTTTGAAGATTTTAAGCGACAGAATGACGCATTAGAGGCACTACTGGTGCTGAATGCGGGATTCCGTAAGTCAGTCTCTATCCAGGAAAGCAATATCGCAACCTTGGATGAGTCTATCGCAAGCGTAGAATCAATCACTCGCGAGATTCCACTATTGATGGAAAAGATGCTTTCTAGCATCGAGCAATTCGTCGAACTGGACTATCCCTTCCAAGTCGATGAACGTGCCAACCGGCTTCAATTTGCCAGAGACGCCATCGACAATCCGGACGTCTCCATCGCGGAGAAATTCCGTCAAGTTCTGGTGATTTATCAAACAGAGGCGACCTACGGCCGCACTAACGCTACTTATCCAGATACCATCGCGATTGGCGGCGCTGAACGCGATGTAAATATCGTAAGAATAGGTCGTGTAGCTTTGATGTATCAAACTACAGACCGTCAAGTTACTGGAGCATGGGACAACAATGCTCGGCAGTGGGTTGAACTACCCGCCGGTGAATACAGAACAGCAGTACAGACTGCTATCCGCGTCGCATCCAGCTTAGATGCACCTAAAATCATTGAACTGCCTGTATTGGCTCCGGAGGTGGCACAATGAGAAACCTAATTAAGATTACTGGCCTAACGGCTACAGCCTGTCTACTTGGACTGACTTCTAACCTTGTTTTGGCACAGAACGCTTCCTCTCTTTCTGGTCTACTGGACTTGGTAGAGAACGATCGTATTGCTGAGTCTGCTGAGTATGTCCAGCGGCAACAAGAGTTTGAACAGAACGCGAGTAATCAGCAACAGATTCTCGACACCACTAACGAACGAATTGTTGAGCAAGAGCAAACACAATCCGACCTTAGTGACCAGTTTGAAGCTAACGAAATCATTATCCGTGACAAGCGCGACATCCTGCGCGACCGTCGTGGTGACTTGAACGAACTTTTCGGTACGCTGCAGGGCGTGGCTGGCGACTTCTTGAGCAACTTTGAAAATTCGCTGATCAGTGCGCAGTATCCTGGTCGATCTGAATTTATTGAAGGCTTCATCGCAAAAGCAGGCAGCACTATTGAGCAGTTGAACCCAGAAGAAATAGAGCGCTTTTGGTTTTACATGCAACAGGAAGTTGTTGAATCTGCACGCATTTCAAAATACAACGGTGATGTTGCATTGCCTACAGGAGATACTGTAAACCGCAGCATCACGCGTATCGGTAACTTCAACGTAATTTCAGAAGGCGAGTATCTCAGCTACGATGGCGATATCGGTCATCTTCAGGTTCTTCCCAAACAACCTGGAGCTGGAATGCTAGCTGCGGCAAGCGCACTGGAAAGTTCAACTAGCGGTTTTACAAAAATCGGAATTGACCCGACTGGTGGTGTAGGTGGCCAGGTAATGGCTAATCTAGTTAACTTTCCATCGGTAGAGGAGCAGGTTAGAAATAATTCCGGCCCTATTGGCTTCATCATTATCGGTGTTGGTATTGTCGGGATCTTGATTGGCTTCTTACGCCTTCTTATATTGTCTTTGGTATCCATAAAGGTTCGCAGTCAACTTAAGAGCGACAAGCCATCTAAGAACAATCCACTAGGGAGAGTCTTGTTAGTCGCTGAGTCTAATCCAAGTGCAGATACTGAAACTTTAGAGCTCAAGCTTGGTGAAGCGATTCTGCAAGAAACGCCTTCACTCGAAAGTATGCTTACGCTGATTAAGATGATTGCGACTATTGCGCCTCTGGGCGGATTGCTTGGTACGGTTACCGGCATGATCACTGTATTCCAGCAGATCACGGTATACGGAGCGGGTGACCCGACCATTATGGCCGGCGGTATTTCATCGGCATTGATGACTACTGTGCTGGGTATCGTTGTGGCAATTCCTACTATCTTTATGCATACAGTAGTGAAGAGCCGTGCTGACAACATCATCCATATCCTGGAAGAGCAGGCTACTGGCATGATCGCGCAGAAAGCCGAACAGTCTGCGAATCGCTAGCCAGTAAGCGGAGGAAGAGTCTATGTATTTTGCATTTTTGGACATTACTGATTCAGTGACACTTTTTATGGAGCGGGGTGGACCGGTGCTTAACGTCATCGCCATGCTTCTTTTAGTGAAGTGGTCACTAGTGTTTGAGCGAATTTGGTATTTGAATACAACCCATAAAGCCAATGTGAAGAACACCTTGGCTGCATGGAATGCACGCTCGGACACTAAGTCGTGGAGCGCGCATCAGATTCGTACCATGATGATTTCTAAAATTTCATTGGATGTTCGAAACACGCTGCCGATCATCGAAGTACTCGTTACCATCTGTCCACTTCTTGGGTTGATTGGAACGGTGACTGGAATGATCACGGTGTTTTTCGTAATGGCTGTTACTGGCGGTGGTGATGCGAAGTCAATGGCGGGTGGGGTGTCTATGGCAACCATACCAACAATGGCGGGCATGGTAGGTGCTATCTCGGGGATTTTCGCTTCTAACTACTTGAAGGCGAAAGTTGATCGCGATATGGAGCTACTTGAAGACCATTTACCGTTAAGCAACTAATTGCCTATTGGGGTCAAGCTTTGCTAAAGAGCTTGCCCCCACAATAGTGTCTTATTTATTGATCGAAATTATTTGAATCAAGGTGAAACAATGAAATCAGGTTTAATGAAAAGGAAGGACGACGAAGAAGCAGGCGAGATTGATCTCACCCCAATGCTCGATGTTGTTTTTATCCTTCTAATCTTTTTTATAGTGACCTCCGTGTTCGTCACCGAAGCGGGTATCGAAGTCATTAGGCCGGAAGCCTCGACAGCTGAAAGCAAGAAAGGTGACCTTATACTTATTGCAGTAGGACCAAGTGGCGATATCTGGATAGATGGAGATCAAGTTGATCCTCGATTTATCCGATCACGTTTTGAGCTGAGGCTAGCTGATGCTCCTAATTCAGCAGTGATAATTCAAGCGGATTCTGATGCCGATAATGAACAAGTTATGCTCATTTTAGAAGCAGCCAGGGAAGCGAATATTCTCGATGTATCAATTTCAGCGGAGGCATAGACTATGATGATTCTAATTAGATGGGCTGTTTCCATGCTAATGGCAGCCGGCATAACTTTGGGTCTGTTCTATTTTATGCAGGCTTTGATCGCGACAGGCGCAGATCTCGACCAACGCGTTTCTGTGGTAAAAATTGTCGATGCAACAATGCCCGAAATTTTGTTGGAAGTTATCGAAGAAATTGATAAGCCAGAACCAATTCAGGATGACACCGAAGTTGTAGAAGATATTCAAGAGCGCCAGGTGAATTTATCTGATGGCCCGTCTCTAAACATTGAGCGTTCATCTATAGAGATAGATACTGGTCTTCAATTGAGTAATGCATCAATATCTGCGACAGATGGCGACATGTTGCCACTCGTTGCAATAGCGCCCCAATATCCAACTCGTGCAGCACAGCGAGGGATTGAAGGATGGTGTTTAGTTAGTTTTACAGTAAATGGTCTTGGCAATGTTGTTGAAGACTCAGTTGTTGTTGTAGATGCTGAGCCTCGATCAATGTTCGATCGCTCCTCAATCCGTGCCGCTGGTAGATTCAAATTCCAACCACGCGTTGTCGATGGACAAGGCGTGGCTGTAGAAAATGTACAGTACGTGTTCCGCTACGAACTGGAGGACAACTAATGATGAGACTACTTAACAAATTTAAGCTGGGGTACCTCATGGCGGTGCTCAGCGTTACTATGTTGTCTATTCCATATGTAACCGCAGGAGAGGAGCAGCGTGCACCACCGGCAGCGAGAACGTCGGGAACATTAGGTCCTGCTGTCATACGAGCTATTACCGAAATTCAAAGCTTGTTACAACCTGAAGAAGAAGATGAAGAGCCTGATTACGTGGCCGCAAAGATTGAGCTGGATGATCTTCGCGAGCGTCGCTTCGAGCGCATGAATGATTTTGAAAAATCCACATTACTCAGTTTCTACACAAACTATTACCTCAATACGGAAGATTACGTTGGTGCCATTGGCATATTCGAAGAGATGCTCGAAATTGAAACATTACGAGCAGATCAACGGTTACGTACTCATAGATCCCTAGGCCAATTGTATGCTTCTGAGGAAGAATGGCAGGGCTCAATTGAAAATTATGAGGAATGGCGTAATTTGTCTGAATTCGAAGAAGAAGTGGTTTTTCGTGGACTGTCTTACGCGCACTATCAATTAGAAAACTTTGAAGCGGCAAAGCCATTTTGGATAGATCGTATGGAGTTAATGCTTGCTGATGGCGAAGCTCTAGATAGGGACGATTATTCTTACCTGAACGGACTGTACTTCACATTAGAGGACTATGAGTCAGCACTAGAGCTTACCAAGACCATGATCGTACTTTTCGACGATAGAGCTGATTGGCAAAACCTCAGTGCAATCTATTCGAGCTTAGAAGAAGACGACCGCGGTGTGCAGGCACTAAATCTCTTTTATTTGAAAGGGTTGATGGAGGATGACACACGCTATGTTAACCTGGCGCAATCTCTGGCGGGGATTGATGCTCCGTACACTGGAAGTAAAATACTTGTCGAAGGTATGGGGAAGGAAATCGTCGAAAATGACGAGGAAAATCTAACACGTCTGACCCAGATGTACTTAATGGCGAGTGAGTACGAAGAAGCGCTAGATCCTGCTTTGGGTGCAGCTGAAGCTGATGAAACAGGTGACGGCTACGACACACTGGGTTACATCCATTACGTGCTACATGACTATGAATCAGCAGCAGAAGCATTTCAATCGGCTATCGATAAGGGCGACCTTAGTGATCGCTCTGATACGCTGATGTTTCTGTCGCGTGCCTTTTTAGAATTGCGTAATTTCGATGCAGCTGAAGAAGCCGCTACAGACGCAGCAGACGCCGGTGATGAGCGTGCAAGCAACTCGGCTCGGGATTTCATTCGTGCGATAGATGGACGTCGTACATTCTACAATACAATTTCTGGGCGTAAGGAAGATGCTATAGATTTCTATCAGCCTTATCCGTCATTACAGTAAATTGAGGTAGTGGGGGAAGCTTGAAATACCAAGCTAAGCCCCCATTTAAGACCCAATCATGCAGCAAAGTCTGCAGATTGGGTTTTTTTATGGGTCGAGTTTTCGGCTTAGCCAGCGAACATAACGAGGATTAGTAAATGGCAGCACAGAAAGCGGAAACCAGAGGATTCGAGACCGAAGCGAAACAGCTACTTCAGTTAATGATTCACTCTCTTTATAGCAATAAAGAGATCTTCTTGAGGGAACTGATATCGAATGCTTCCGACGCAGCGGATAAACTGCGTTTCGCGGCTCTTTCTCAGCCTGAGCTACTGGAAAGCGGCGGAGAGCCGAAGGTGCAAATTGATTTCGACACCCAGAAGAACATCCTCGTGATCAGCGATAACGGCATTGGTATGACTAGAGACGAGGTGATCAGCAATCTGGGGACCATTGCTAAATCGGGTACAGCACAATTTTTGGAGAATTTGACCGGGGATCAAAAGAAGGATTCCCAACTAATCGGCCAGTTCGGTGTTGGCTTCTATTCGGCTTTTATTGTCGCCGATAGGGTAGAGGTGCGAACCCGTAAGGCAGGTACTTCTGAAGAAGCAGCGACTTTATGGGTTTCCAAAGGAGAGGCAGACTATTCACTTGAGGCTACGGTTAAGTCGAGCTGCGGCACGGAAATTACGCTGCACCTTAAGACCGAGGAAAAGGAATACGCTGAGAGTTACCGCTTACGCAGTATCGTAAAGAAATACGCTGATCATATTTCTATTCCTGTGTTGATGCACAAAGAAGACATGGGGGGGGCGGATACGGATGAAGATGGTGAAGCGAAGAAAGAGGAAGACAGACCCGCAGAGTATGAGGCTGTCAATGAAGCGAAAGCGCTTTGGACTCGCTCTCGTAAGGATGTGAAAGCAGACGAGTACAAAGAATTTTACAAATCGGTTAGCCATGATTTCGAAGATCCACTTGAATGGAGTCATAACAAAGTAGAGGGTAAGCTGGAATATACGAGCTTGCTCTATGTGCCGGCGCGCGCACCGTACGATTTGTGGAATAGAGATTCTGCGCGGGGACTAAAGTTATATGTTCAGCGTGTTTTCATTATGGATGATGCGGAACAATTCTTGCCGCTCTATCTACGCTTCATGCAGGGCATTGTAGATTCGAATGATATTTCGCTTAACGTTTCGCGTGAAATCCTACAGAAAGATCCCGTGGTAGATTCTATGCGCAGCGCATTAACCAAGCGTGCTTTAGACATGCTAGGAAAAATGCGCAAAAAAGATAAAGATAAATACAACGGCTTCTGGAACGAGTTTGGTCAGGCCTTAAAAGAAGGCCCTGCTGAAGATTTCGCGAACAAAGAGAAGGTTGCAGAGCTTTTACAATTTACAACTACTCATTCAGAATCAGATGCACAAGATCAATGCCTCGATGATTACGTTTCACGTATGAAGGATGATCAAGAGAAGATTTACTATCTTGTCGCAGATTCTGCAAAAGCGGGTCGCAATAGCCCTCATCTTGAGATTTTTAAGAAGAAGGGTATTGAAGTAATACTGATGCATGATCGAATCGACGAGTGGTTAATGAGCCACTTGCAGGACTTCGATAGCCGTCAATTTCAAGATATAAGCCGCGGTGAATTAGATCTCGGGAAGTTGGAAGACGAAGAAGATAAGGAAATACAGGAAAAGACCGAGAAAGAATTCGTGAATTTGGTTGAGCGAATCAAGGGAAATCTTGGCGATAAGGTCAAAGAAGTCAGGGTAACTCATCGCTTAACGGGCTCCCCTGCATGTCTTGCTGTAGATGATCACGACATGGGTATGCAGATGAGAAAAATAATGGAAGCCTCGGGTCAGGCAGTGCCTGAAACAAAGCCTATTTTTGAGATAAATGCGACCCACCCCTTAGTAGTAAAGCTAGATAAGGAAGCGGACGAAGATCGTTTTGGCGATATAGTCTCTATCTTGTTTGGCCAAGCTGGTCTTGCTGATGGTGTGCAACTAGAAGATCCCGCAGATTTCTCCGCGCGGCTCAATAAGCTGCTACTAGAGTTAGTAGGTTAGTCTAGGGTGTAGCGACGAAAGTGACGTTCTTGCAGCAGCATTTCTGCTGCAAGAACCTGCTACATTTTTTCGAGGGTTTCAATGCCTAGCAAATCAAGACCTTGGTGGAGTGTGGCGGCCGTAAGAGCGGACAACGCAAGACGCGAGTCTCTGAGCTGTGCATCCGCTTTTAGAATAGGACATGACTCATAAAAGCGCATGAACATGCCTGCTAGTTCATAGAGATAATTGCACAATAAATTCGGATAGCAATCTCTTGCCACCATGTCTACGACCTCTGATAGCTGCATAATCTTCAGTAACAAATTCCTCTCAGCCACCTCAGATACAGAAGTAATTTGCACGCCCTGTAAGCCGGAATTCTGTTTTCTTAATATGCTGCGAATCCGCGCATACGCATACATAAGGTACGGTGCAGTATTGCCTTCGAATGACAACATGCTGGACCAATCGAAAACGTAGTCGCTAGTTCTATTCTTTGATAGATCCGCGTACTTAACAGCGGCAATACCTACCTTCTCAGCGATCTCAAGGTAGGTTGTTTCGTCTAGGCCTGGATTCTTCTTTGAAACCAGTTCGTGAGCACGTCGGATCGCCTCATCTAGTAAATCTACTAGTTTGATAGTATCGCCTGAGCGAGTCTTAAACGGTCTGCCATCGCTTCCCATCATTGTGCCGTAGGCGATATGTTCCAGCGAGATATTTTCCGAGGCAAATCCTGCCTTACGTCCAACGGCGAACACCTGCTGAAAGTGCAGCGACTGCCGAGCATCGACAACATACAGTGAACGTTCTGCTTTTAGATCAAAAGAACGAAATTGAACAGCGGCAAGATCGGTCGTGGCATAAAGATAGCCGCCGTCTGTTTTCTGAATGATCACCGGCAACGGCTCGCCGTCTTTCCCGGTAAACTCCGGTAAGAACACACAACGCGCGCCATTAGAAATTGAAAGCAGGGAAGCCTCCTCCAATTTCTTTACAACACCTTCGAGGTCTTTGTTATAGAAACTCTCTGCCTTGAGGTCTTTACGGCTTAGCGTTACATTAAGCTTGTCATATAGTGCCTGGCAGTGCTTCAACGATTCGTCGATGAATTGCTGCCAAACTACTAAGTGATCTGCATCGCCACCTTGAAGTTTCACAACACTGCCGCGCGCCGTGTCGGCAAACTCTGGGTCAGCATCAAATCGTTCCTTCGCTGCCCGGTAAAAAGATTCAAGGTCGGCAAGCTGGGTTGGCAGGTCGCCTTGCAAGACGCTGAGTTCGCGCATATAACAGATCAACATTCCAAACTGGGTTCCCCAGTCACCAACGTGATTCTGCCGTATTATTTCGTGACCTTGGCGTTCAAGTACACGTGCTAGGCAATCGCCTATGATAGTGCCGCGCAGATGCCCAACGTGCATTTCCTTAGCCAGGTTGGGCGAAGAGTAATCGACCACGATCTTATCGACTTTGTTTGTGGTCGGTATAAGTTTTCGCGTATCGTTCTGAATTTCAGATGCGCGCTGCATTAAAGCGGTATCGGATAGGTGGATATTGATAAAGCCTGGGCCGGCTACTTCTAACTTCGCGATAAGGGGGTTCGCATCAGCAGTTATTTTTTCAACTACATCGCTAGCAAGTTGCCTGGGATTGGTTCCCACTTTCTTGGCAATCGACATGATTCCATTGCTTTGATAGTCACCGAATTCAGGCTTAGAGGCGGTTATGACATTAGGGTCGCAATCAGTGAGGCCCGAGACAACGCTTAGGGCCTCGCCAACGAGCTTATTTAGTGTGTGTTTGAGGGTATTCATGATTTAGGCAAGCGCAAAAAGGAAAGGATTGTACACCATTATTCGAAGCGCAGATTGGTGTAAAATAGCGAATTCTTGAAATTAGTGAACTCTTAGTACTTTAATACCGCTATTAACCGTTAGATCTTAATCTTAGGTCTTAACCAGAGGAAGTCCGTGAAAAGCAATACAAGTGTCAGTGACGTTGTCCAGCTGGTTCGCGTCGAAAAGTCTCATGTTGGTCAGCGTCTGGATAACTTTCTTATTAGGCATCTCAAAGGCGTTCCTAGGACGCGTGTATACCGACTGATCCGCCGAGGTGAGGTTAGGGTTAATAAGAAGCGATGTAAGCCTGACCGGAAGCTGGATTTGGGGGATGAAGTCCGCATTCCACCCTACACATCTAGTTACAGCGAACAGACGGCGAAGCCGAGTCCGGCACTGCAGGAGTTTTTAATAAATAGCATCCTGCTGGAGAACGATGATCTGCTGGTGATCAATAAACCGGCCGGCATGGCGGTGCATGGTGGCACCAGTGTCGCCATGGGCCTCATCGAAGCGCTTCGTCAATGTAAGCCTGAATGGGGTGAATTGGAACTGGCCCATCGGATCGATAGGGGCACTACAGGCTGTCTTGTTATTTCTAAAAACTCCATATTTTTAAAGCATATACAGAGCCAATTTAAAGTAAAAAATGTAAAAAAACACTATATTGCATTGGTTCATGGCATATGGCCTGAGTCCCTTACTGTCGTCGATGCACCCTTACAAAAAGACCCCGTAGGGGAGAATGAGCGCATCGTTCGGGTGTTTGAAAGCGGCAAACCCTCTCTGACTCGCTTCGCGGTGAAGCAGCATTTCGAGGGCGCAAGCCTGATAGAAGCGATGCCTCAGACTGGGCGTACCCATCAAATTCGCGTGCATTGCCAGCATTCGGGGCATGGAATAGTGGGAGATGAAAAGTATACCTTTAAGGCTAAGAACAGCGCTTTGTCGAAGGTAAAAAACCTCTGCCTTCATGCCTGGAAAATCGAATTTGAACTGCCTGAAGGGGGCGCGCCTATCCGTGTGGAAGCTGCTATCCCAAATCATCTAGACGCGTTAATACAAAAATTGGGTAAATAGCTTTAAATACAGATGCTTAGAGAATTATCTAGGCTATAACTATTGCGAGAAATCTTTGACAGATGACGGCCATACGCCTATTATGCGCGCCTGATGTCAGATAGCTCTATTCCAGCCTACGCAGATACCCGTAAAATCTTCCAGCAAGAAGATAGTATTAGCGGCAATTTAGGCCTAAATAGGCTGCCTCGGTTCTCGAAGACCCTGGCGAATGATCAGGGGTTAGTTTCTCTTGAGCTGAAGTTTACGTTTGGCGAAGCAAAAGAGCGGTTAATAGTGGGCAGTTTGCAGGCCCAGGTAAATGTTTTCTGTCAGCGTTGTCTTAAGCCTCTAGCTATAGCGCTTGCGGACGACATAGAGCTGGCACTAGTGCGAGATGAAGAAGCGGCACTGCGACTGGACGCGAAATTGGATCCTTGGATTTGCGAGGGTCACAAGCTAGATCTGGCCGAATTGATCGAAGAACAATTGATTTTATGCACGCCGATAGTGAGTTATCACGAAAGTGGCGACTGCATGACTCAGAAGGATTATGTAACCGGTGAAGATGCTGCAGAAAGTCTTGCTAGCGAAAGCCCGTTTGCAGTGCTTAGATCACTTAAAGACAGTGACACAAGCGATTAAACAGTTTACAGAATTTGTATTAGGAGATTGAAATGGCAGTTCAAAAAAGCAAGGTCACCCGTTCACGGCGTGGCAAGCGACGAACTCACGACTCCCTTACGGGACCTACGCTTTCTACGGACCAGACGACTGGCGAGATTCACCGTCGCCATCACGTAACGGCAGACGGCTTCTATAAAGGCAAGAAAGTACTGGATCTGGGCGAAGACTAGGGCGCCAAGCCTTGAGTTTGCCTAAGCGCATAGCAATCGATGCTATGGGCGGTGATGGTGGGGTAAGAGTTACTCTCCCAGCTGCTTTGCGCGCTCTGGAATTAAATTCCGACCTATCAGTTACCCTCGTTGGCGATAAAAGTCAGATAGAGCCCTACTTGGACTCTATCTCACCTATGCTCGCCGATCGCACCTTCATTGACCATACACTCGACGTCATTAGTGACGCTGATAAGCCCGCGCAAGTCTTACGCAGTGGCAAGACGTCCTCTATGTATAAAGCTGTGCAGTTGCTCCAGGGCGGCCGTGTAGAGGCCATGGTTAGCGCAGGCAATACCGGTGCGCTACTGATGATTGGCAGACATCTGCTAAAGACAATAAGCGGTATTCAAAAGCCGGCCATAGTGGCCAGCATTCCTGGCGCTACACGGCAGTGTTTTCTACTGGATGTGGGCGCCAACCCCCAGGTTGATGCACAGCAATTGTTCGAATTTGCTGTAATGGGCTCGGTTCTCGCCGAATCTTTGCAGGGCGAAATCGCCAAGGTTGGACTACTCAATATTGGTTCCGAGCAGTTCAAGGGCACAGAAGAAGTGCGTGATGCGAGCGTGCTGATGGATCGTTGCCAAGCTTTTGACTATGTCGGCTTCATCGAGGCAAATGAGCTATTCGAAGGCAGGGCAGATGTGGTCGTCTGTGACGGATTTGTAGGTAATGTTACGATCAAGACCAGTGCCGGTGTTGCGAATGTCGTCAAGAAACTGCTGTCCTCACAATTATCTACAGACTCTACAAATTCACCTGAGAGCGAACGTAAGGCCAAGTTATTCAAGAGCCTTAGCGATCAAATCAATCCCCATCGCTACAATGGCGCAAGCTTGCTTGGCCTGCAGGGCAGCATAATAAAGAGTCATGGCAATGCAACGGTAGAAGGCTTCGGCTACGCAATCCAACAAGCGGTTAGAGAGGCAAAAAATGCCGTTCCTGAATTGATAAGAGAAAAAGTAGCTGCGATCATTGCAGCAAGCTGAGCAGCTGACTGCTTAGCCTCTAACTATGTGGAACGTAACAAGCGCATAAAATTAGAATAAACGAGGTTCGATGCCAGAATGAATAATATTGGGTTTGTCTTTCCAGGCCAGGGGTCGCAGAAGTTAGGCATGTTGGCGGATCTGGCGGTGCACTTCGGCGTGGTAACGGATACCTTCGCTGAGGCATCGGCGGTATTAGGTAAAGACCTCTGGGAAGTAAGTCAGATTGATCAGTATGAACAGCTCAATCAAACAGATATTACACAGCCCGTGTTATTAGCGGCATCAGTCGCTATTTGGCGAGTCTGGCAGGGCCAACACGGTGTGCAGCCTTCGATTCTGGCGGGGCACAGCCTTGGAGAGTATTCGGCGCTAGTTTGCTCCGGCGTGCTTGCCTTTGGCGACGCGATTCAACTCGTTCATCAACGAGGACGCCATATGCAGGCAGCGGTAAGCGCCGATGCCGGGAAAATGGCAGCGATAGTCGGTTTTGATGACGACAAAATAGCAGGGCTTTGCGAGCAGGCGGCTCAAGGGCAGGTAGTTAGCGCCGCCAATTTCAATTCTCCCGGACAGACTGTGATAGCCGGTGATGTTGATGCCGTTGAGAGAGCGATGGTTCTGTGCAAAGAGGCGGGCGCTAAAAGAGCGCTGCCATTGAATGTCAGCGTTCCTTCACACTGTGCATTGATGGGGCCCGCCGCTGAGCAATTGCAGGCGGAATTAGAGACAGTGCAATTCAATTCCCCGCTGATACCCGTAGTGCAAAATGTGAACGCGCAGATCTGTGAAGATCCAAACCTGATAAAAGAAAACCTAATAAAGCAGCTGTATGCGCCTGTATTGTGGGTAGATTCTATAAAATGTATGAGAGAAAACGGCACTGAAAAAATACTCGAATGCGGCCCAGGGAAGGTGTTAAGTGGGCTAATCAGGCGAATCGAGCCGGCTATAAGCTGCTTTACGAGCGAGGCTCCTGAGGGTTTGGCCAGTGCACTAGCCGAATTACCGTCTTAACTGCTGACACGCATCGGGCAACTGCAACTTAAGAATAAAGAGCTACAGATTAAGGGAATGAGGACATGAGCGATTCTACGACAATAGCGCTGGTAACCGGAGCGAGCAGGGGTATAGGCCGTGCCATAGCCTTGAATCTAGGTAATAGCGGGTTTACGGTTATAGGAACAGCAACTTCCGATTCCGCAGCGCAGAATATCAGTGGTTATTTAGCCGAGCATTCTATTCAGGGTGAGGGTTTGTGCCTGGACGTCTCCTGTGATGAATCTGTCGCTGCCATGATGGCTGTTATTTCCGAAAAACACGGCGCACCGACGGTATTGGTAAATAACGCCGGAATAACCAAAGACAACCTGCTCATGCGCATGAAGGCTGACGAATGGTCTGACGTAATCGATACTAACCTCGGCTCCATGTATCGCCTGTGCAAGGCTTGCATGAAGGGCATGACTAAAGCTCGCTGGGGTAGAATTATTAATATCAGCTCAGTAGTGGGCTCGAGCGGCAATGCTGGACAGTCAAATTACGCTGCTTCAAAGGCGGGCATCGAAGGCTTTAGTCGTGCCCTCGCGAAGGAGATAGGTTCTAGAGGTATTACGGTAAATGCCGTTGCCCCGGGGTTTATAGCAACCGATATGACTAAAGATTTACCAGAGAAGCAGGCGCAGGCTCTTCTGTCTTCGATTCCTCTGGGCCGGTTAGGTCAGCCTGAGGAGATCGCCGCGATGGTGGGTTTCCTCGCCTCCGATAGTGGCGCCTATATCACTGGAGAGACCCTTCATGTGAACGGCGGCATGTATATGGCATGACACTAAGCAATTGATTTTTATATTAATTTATGGCAAAAGGCTTATTTTTGCATTTAGGCATTACATCGCATGGAAATAGAGGTAAACTTGCGTCCTGAATTATTCACCGGGTAGCTGCCAGACCCACGAAGAGAGCCGAACTAGTAAAAGGTTTGGTGAAAATAAAGTAAATAGATTGTTTGAAAATCACCCGAATAACCAATAACAAGCCTGTTCGAAAGGCCACTGGCAAAACTGCTAGAAACTGTATTAGGAGCTAATAAAAGATATGAGTAGCATTGAAGAGCGCGTTAAGAAAATTGTCTGCGAACAGCTTGGCGTAAAAGAAGACGAAGTAAAACCTTCTGCTTCTTTTGTTGAAGATCTAGGCGCTGATTCTTTAGATACAGTGGAATTGGTGATGGCATTGGAAGAGGAATTCGAAACTGAGATTCCTGATGAAGAGGCCGAAAAAATTACTACAGTTCAATTGGCCACTGACTATATCAATTCACACCTGTAACACTGATATCAGCACGAAACAGAGCTACTCTAGTTTATTCTTGAGTAGCTTTTGCTTATCTGGCGCTTGCTGTTTTAAGTCAGGAGATCAAAACATTGAGCAGAAGAGTAGTGGTGACTGGACTCGGCCTTATTACTCCAGTAGGAAATGATGTCGAAACCACCTGGCAGGCGATAAAAAATGGTCACTCTGGTATTAATACCATTGAGCATTTTGATGCTAGCGACTTTAGTACTCAGTTTGGCGGCTCCGTCAAAGGTTTCGACTGCACTGACTATATGTTGGCTAAAGAAGCTCGACGTATGGATACTTTCATGCACTATGGTATCGCGGCCGGTGTTCAGGCCATTCAAGATGCCGGAATAGACGAGTCCAATCTCGACCCTAAACGTGGCGGTGTCGCGATTGGATCGGGCATCGGTGGTATCGGTAGTATCGAAGAGACCACTGTCACCATTCAAAAATCCGGTCCTCGTAAAGTATCTCCCTTCTTTGTACCCGGCTCAATTGTAAACATGATAGCGGGTTCACTCTCAATTCGATTCGGGTTGCAGGGTCCTAATATCGCCGTTGTAACCGCGTGTACTACTGGCACTCATAACATAGGTCTAGCGGCCAATATGATTGCGAACAACCAAGCAGATGTCATGGTCGCCGGTGGCGCCGAAATGGCTACCACGCGGGTCGGACTTGGTGGCTTCTGCGCAGCAAGAGCGCTTTCCCAAAGAAACGATGATCCGCAGCACGCAAGTCGTCCCTGGGACAAAGATCGTGACGGTTTCGTACTTAGCGATGGTGCTGGAATCATGGTGCTCGAAGAATACGAGCACGCGAAGAATCGTGGTGCGAATATTTATGCAGAATTAGTTGGCTTCGGCATGAGTGGCGATGCCTACCATATGACATCCCCCTCAGAAGGTGGAGCAGGTGCTGCTCAATGTATGCAGAATGCATTGGATAGTGCAGGCCTGAATGCGACCGACGTGGAATATGTAAACGCGCACGGTACATCAACAATGGCGGGCGACATAGCCGAGACGCAGGCGATAAAGACTGTCTTTGCAGGGCATACCGATAAGCTTTGCGTTAGTTCTACAAAATCGATGATAGGTCATTTGTTAGGTGCATCAGGATCTGTCGAGGCAATCGTGTCGGTTTTGACGCTGCGCGATCAGGTGATTACCCCGACCATAAATCTTGATAACCCAGATGAAGGCTGTGATCTCGACTACGTACCAAATGAAAGCCGCGAGCAGGAAGTTAATGTCGCGCTGTCTAATTCATTTGGCTTCGGCGGCACTAACGGTAGCTTGATTTTCTCAAGGCTTAAATAGCCGGTTTGCCCTCATGCCCGACGGACCCTTGCACAGTTTAATAAACGGACAGCAAGCGGAACACATTTCAATTCGTGACCGTGGCTTTCAATACGGTGACGGCTGTTTTGAAACCGTGAGAATTCTTTCTAACAAACCGATACTCTGGTCTGCGCATTTCAAACGGCTAGAACATGCCTGCGAGACTCTGCATTTATCTGTAAATTTCAATTTACTGCAAAGTGAAATGGCGCAGTTATTGATCGCCAATAAAGCAACTGACGTCATCCTAAAGATCACCATAACTCGTGGTGAGGGCGGCAGAGGCTATGCTCCGACTGCGCAATCTGACTGTACGCGCATACTCCAGTTAATAGACTATGTCGCTCCTGCTACAAACAATGGCGCTAGAGTAGTCGTATGTCATCACAGGCTTTCGAGCAATTCGCTTTTAGGGGGCATCAAACACCTGAATAGATTGGATCAAGTATTGGCCAGCATGCAGATACCAGAAAATTGTGATGAAGGCTTGTGTTTGGACGAAGGGGGCTTTGTCATCGAAGGCTGCAGAAGTAATTTACTTCTGGCTATCGACAATCAATTAATTGCGCCAGATCTTAGTAAAAGCGGTGTCGAAGGCGTTATGCTGAACCACCTGATTGATGAATTTGGAAAGAAAGGTACAGCGGTAGCAAGGAAGACTATTCGCCTAAGTGAGCTGAAAACAGCTGGCGAAATTTTACTCTGTAATAGCGTTTTTGGCATTTGGCCAATAGCCGAGATTCAGAATGAGGATTGGCGAGCGGCTCTCAAAGAAAAGCCTTTTACCGCAACTGCTCTAGAGATTCAAAGCAAACTATTTAGAAACATCACAAGATGAGCAGACGACACCTACTTATAGCTGGTCTAACAATCTTCATTGCAGCTGTTCTAATTGGTTATAGGACATTATTTTCGGAGATCAGATTACTATCAGCTGATTCCACTCCTGTAAAAATAGAGGTGGTAGCAGGAAGTTCCCTATCACGTGTCGCAATGGAACTCAGCAAGGCTGGCTATCTCTCAAGCCCCATGTTGTTTACATTATGGGCGCGCCTGCAAGGCGCAGAAAACAGTATCCAAACAGGGGAGTACGAGCTTTCGGCAGGAATCACGCCAGCGCAGTTACTGGATAAAATAGTGCGTGGCGACTCCGTGCAATATCGAATAACGCTTGTAGAAGGCTGGACTTTTCAACAGGCGCTGGAAGCGCTTTGGAGCGCGGAAAATATACGCAGCAGTCTGAATAATAGTAGTCCAACAGAAATTGCTCAGCGCATGAACTTGGACTACGAAAATCCTGAGGGTTTACTCTATCCTGACACCTATTTCTACACGAAGGGAACTCTGGATATTGAGTTGTTGCTAAGAGCAAATGAAAGACTCGATACTGTATTGAGCCAGGCTTGGGAATCACGACTAGGCGCCTTGCCCTATGCCAATTCCTATGAGGCGCTCACTATGGCTTCCATTATCGAGAAGGAATCGGCAAGTAACAGCGAGCGTGCTCTTATCGCAGGTGTCTTCGTAGCTCGGCTAGACTTAGGCATGCGGCTGCAGTCCGATCCGACGACTATCTATGGAATGGGAGATCGTTATGCAGGTAATATCAGGCGAGCAGATTTATTAGAGGAGACTCCCTATAATACCTATCGAATCGATGGTATGCCGCCCACACCGATCGCGTTAAGCGGGAAAGAGTCGATCGTAGCAGCGCTTAATCCCTCTGCTTCTGACTATTTGTATTTTGTGGCAAGAGTCGATGGGAGTCATCAATTCTCGCGAACATTGGAAGAACATAATGCCGCCGTTCGCGAGCACCAGCTAGGCTCCAGCAACTAGTCTCTAACAACCTGGCCGAAATCCCAGAGTTAGGACAAGCTGCCACGGTATTGTGAATTGGACACGAAAGTGAAAATAATGACAAATAAGCGAGGATTCTTTTTAACTTTGGAAGGTGCAGAGGGAGTAGGCAAGAGTACGAATATTGAGTTCATCACGCAGTATCTAGAACAGCGCGGAATCGACTATGTGCTTACTCGAGAGCCGGGCGGTACCCAACTGGGGGAAAAAATAAGAGAGCTCTTGCTTGCGGTACACGAAGAGTCGATGTCGGAGTTAACCGAGTTGTTACTCGTTTTTGCCGCTAGAGCACAGCACTTAGACAAAATTATAGAGCCCGCACTCGCGGCAGGGAAATGGGTGGTCTGCGATCGCTTTACCGATGCAACATTCGCCTACCAAGGAGCGGGACGGGGACTGAGCATGGAGACGATAGGCGAACTGGAGTCTATGGTGCAGGGCGAGCTGCGACCTGACCTGACACTCATCTTAGACCTCGACCCCGAGATTGGAATGCAAAGGGCGAGCAATCGGGGCGAGCTCGACAGATTCGAGCGAGAACAGATGAGCTTTTTTCGTCACGTCAGGCAAGGCTATCTTGATATCGCACAAGCGGAACCTGAGCGCTGTACAGTGATCGATGCCGCCAAGTCCTTAGAGGATGTCAAACTGGATTTGTTGGCTGCCTTAGAGCAGGGCCTTTCAAAAATCACATAAAGTAAAAATTAATGACCGAGACCACGTCGAATTCAGTAAATTTTTTAAGCGCGCCATTTCCTTGGCAGGGTGCTCAGTGGACACAACTTACCCGCGCATTCGCTGCTAGTGTGTTGGCACACGCCTATCTGTTTAGTGGCAGCGAAGGTTTAGGTAAATCACTGTTCGCTGACGGCTTTGCGCGATACCTTCTGTGTCTGAATCCCATTGCTCAAAATACTGTAGGCAGACTCGCAGATACGGATGTTGCCTGCGGAACCTGCAAAAACTGTCTCAAAGGCGGGGTGGGTAACCACCCTGATATTCTAACAATCGAGCCGGAACAGGGCAGCAAGAACATCAAAATTGATCAGATACGCTGGCTGTCAGAATTCGTGATTCGCAGCAGTCATTCTGGCGGAGCAAAAGTGGCAATCATAGCGAACGCGCATCTTCTAAATACCAATGCGGCGAACGCTTTATTGAAAACCTTGGAAGAGCCCAACAGCAATACTCACGTTTTTCTGGTGTCCGATCACCCGGGTCGACTCGTGGCGACGATACGGAGTCGGTGCCAGAAGCTCGCATTTCAAGCCCCGCGTGCAGACATTGCTGCTCCTTGGTTGCAGGCTATCATCGGCGCCGGGAACGTAGGCTCTATACTTGAAGCTAGTGACATGAGGCCGCTCATTGCACTGCAGTTAGCACAAGGAGACTCGTTGCAGGCTAGGGCGCAATTCTTGCAAAGTATCTGTGACGTAAAAAAAGGTAAGAAATCAATTCAACAAGTGCTCGCACTAATCGCCAAGAATGGAGAATCGGAGGTATTGCAGCATTTCTCGGCATTCTTATCTAAGCTTACTAAATACAGTCTAACCGGCATCCAAGAGAACGAAGGCGATCCTACGCTTCAAAGTATGTACTCCCTGCTGGTTCCTTCCAAGGAGAAGTCACTCGCGCAGGCAGTAGCCAGTTCGCTAGCATTTTTCTATACCGAGGTAGAGACGGCGCGAAGACAACTGGCCTCGAGCACAAACCCAAATCCACAACTCGTTATGGAGTCTATTCTGTGGCAGTGGAGTAAGCTAAACCTTCACAGTTAAATAGTGCACAATATTTATAAGCAGTAGCAGCAGAGGAGGTCGCTCATTATAGCCAGCACAGCCATTCTTTCGATTCGTATAGACAGCCTGGACACACTTAAAAGTGCTTACATGCCGTTCTTAAAGAATGGCGGCCTATTCTTACCTGTCACAGCGATCCACCAAAGAGCAGGACTCTCGGCTCGCCGCTATAAGTTCAAAGACAGCGTGTGCCTGCTACTACAACTTCTTGATGATTCCCAACGGTACTTTTGCATAACTAAAATTGTCTGGATAACACCGTCTAAAATTCGTGGCGATCGCTGTAAAGGGATCGGCCTGCACTTCCATAGAAGTGACTCACAGATTAGATCATTGATAGAAGCCAAACTTAGCACTTACAAAAGTAAGTCAGGGCCATCGCAGACGCTTTAGAGTTTGCTGTGCTGCAGGTATTTACAATAGATCTACAGTTCGATGCGCTTAGCAATGTGGCTGGCGATAGCAAGGCTGGCCGTAAGCCCCGGCGACTCCATACCGAAAAGTTGAATCAAGCCGGGTATGCCGTGCTCGCTTTGGCCTTGGATTTCGAAGTCGGCAGCTGCTGCGCCTAGTTTTGATAATTTCGGTCTAACTCCAGAGTATGCCGGCTTTAGGTCGCTCGCTTTAATCTTGGGGAAATAAGAAGAGATACTCTTCGCGAAGGCTTCCGCCTTGTTGCCGTCAATCTCGAAATCGATATGCTCGATGTACTCTGTATCTGGCCCGAATTTAAGTTGCGATGACATATCCATTGTCGCGTGAATTCCCAGGCCAGTCGTATTCGCTTCGGGCATTGGGTAGATTAAATGAGAAAAAGGATTGCGCCCACGGTAGTCGAAGTAGTCGCCCTTGCAATAATGAAGCTTGGGAATAGTGTTGGCTGGCACGGCAGATACAGACTGTGCAATAGATTGGGCCTCTAGCCCGGCCGCATTGATTATTCGTTGGCAAGTAAACTTATACCGTTCAGAGCTTTTATTTTCATCGAGTAGGCAATGCACGAGGAAGGCGTCGGCCTCAGTGTCAATTTTATCTACGCGTGAGTAGGGCGCAAATTGTACGCCAAGATTTTCTGCTAGATGCAACAGGCTTTGCATGTAGCTGTGGCTATCTATGATTCCAGTGGAGGGGGAATGCAAGGCGACATCAGCTTCGATCTGAGGTTCTAATTTTTGTAGCTGCTCCCTATTCAAAAGTTGCAGGTCTAATACGCCATTGGCGATTGCTTTTTGCTTAAGCTGCTGAAGCGCTTCGATTTCTGAATTTTTTGCGACTATAAGCTTGCCAACTTTCCGATGCGGAATATCGAACTGTTCGCAGTGATTATACAGTAGCTGTTTGCCCGCAACGCAAAGCTCTGCTTTTAAGCTGCCTGTCGGATAGTAGATGCCGGCATGAATTACCTCGCTATTTCGACTGCTTATGTGCTGCCCAAAACTCGATTCGCGCTCTAGGATCACAATGCTTATATCTTGATTTTTGTATTTCTTAGCAAGCTCGTATGCGATGGCCAAACCAATCACGCCCGCGCCAATCACACAAATATCAAAACCATCCCTATTACTCATAAATCTTGCCTTGGTGTTCCTAAAGCGAAATGCCGCTAACTTTTAATTGCTGACAATATTTCTGAAAGTCAAATTGATGCGCGCTTCGGCTAGTGCTTTTTCCTTTGGTAGCTGATGCAACCAATGTTGCTGCATTGTACCTGCCATAATAAGAAGGCTTGCATGACGCAGCGATAGTTTATATTTTTTCGCCGGCACCTGATGTTTCTGCTTTAACTCAAAAATTCTTTCTGCACCTAAGCTTACAGAGGCGATCACTGGAGCGGCGCCCAGCTCTGCTTCATCGTCTGCATGCCAAGCAACGCTGTCTTGGCCATTTCGGTAAAAGTTGATCAAGACGGAATTAAAAGTGCTGCCACTTAAATCGGCGACGCGCTCGTGAATAGTCTTTACTGTTTCATTCCATGGCTGGGGGCTGAGTCTCACGCCCGAGTAGCCATACTCGCTCATCGAATCACCCATCCAGCATTGCAGTCGTGGTATGGCCCGTAGCTTACCAGCAATTTTGAGGTGCTCTTGCTGCCAGGGAATATCCGCAATAAGTGTTTTAAGCATCTGGTCAGCCTTAGCTCGGCAAAAAATCTGCGGATACTCTAGCAGTTCCGCGTTGCCGATCGAATGCTTAATTGCTTGACTTGAAGGCTGATCGCCGTCGAATAAATTGGCCTGCATGCTGGGTCTTATATTCTCGTGAGTGTAGCTAAGGCATAATGCCGCTTTGGGTGTGTGCGTGAAAGCACGCTGCTGGACTCTAGCAATAAAAGGATACAGGAACTTGGAACTATTTGATTACGATTTGTTTGTTATCGGAGCAGGCTCAGGCGGCGTGCGTGCGTGTCGGATAGCGGCCAGTTTAGGGGCAAGGGTAGCTGTCGCAGAGGAGCGGTATTTCGGTGGCACATGCGTAAACGTAGGTTGTGTGCCGAAGAAGTTGTTTAGCTATGCCGCGCACTATTTTGATGATTTTGAAGACAGCAAGGGATTCGGCTGGGAGTTCGATAACCTGCGCTTTGACTGGGGTGTTCTCAAGGCCAATAAAGACCTTGAAATCAACAGATTAAATGGCCTGTATAAATCGATACTTAATTCCAACGAGGTAGATGTCTTCGAGGCTCGCGCCAGAATATCTGGCCCCAATGAGATACAGGTCGACGGCAAGACCCTAAGCGCCAAGCACATATTGGTAGCTGTTGGTGGCTGGCCCTGGACTCCTAAGTTTCCCGGCAGCGAGTTAACCGTAAGTTCCAATGATGTATTCGCCATGGATCAGCTGCCAGCCGAGATTGCAGTTATGGGTGGAGGCTACATAGCAGTGGAGTTCGCCAGCATCTTCAGTCGGCTTGGCTGCAAGACTAGCCTGATCTATCGCGGAGACCAGCTATTGCGAGGCTTTGATGAGGATGTACGGCAGTTTATCACCGCGGAGATTGGCACGCATGTTGATTTATATCTCGAGCAAGATATTTCTGAAATAGTTAAACAAAACAATAAGTTAGAAGTCGTTTTTAAATCCGGCTCTAAACTAAGCTGTGAGATGGTACTCGCCGCAACTGGCCGACTTCCACTAACTGACGACCTGGGCTTAGATACGGTTGCTGTCCAGCTAGCAAAGAATGGTGCTATCAAGGTTAACGATCATTTTCAGACAGCTGAGCCTAGCATATATGCGGTAGGCGACGTCATCGACCGAATTGCCCTTACCCCGGTTGCCTTGGCGGAAGGCCAGATCGTCGCCAGGGCCCTATTTTCAGGCGATGCAAAAGCTATGGACTATAAAAACATCGCCACAGCTGTATTTTGCCATCCAAATATCGGCACAGTTGGCTTGTCTGAACAGGAGGCTCTGGAGGGCGGATTAGAGATTGATATTTACCAGAGCACGTTTAGACCGCTGAAACACACGCTAAGTGGGCGAGATGAAAAATCTATGATCAAAATGATTGTCGATCGTCAGTCAGACCGCGTCGTCGGTTTACATATTGTTGCTGCGGATGCTGGTGAGATTGTTCAGGGATTATCTGTTGCCATAAACTGTGGCGCAACCAAGGCTGACTTTGACCGAACCATTGGGATACATCCAACACTAGCTGAAGAGTTGGTCACAATGCGCACTAAGCGCGCAGCTGTGTAGATTCCAATCGTGGCTTAGGTGCGCGTTGTCAGTAGTTTAAGGTGCGTTCCTTTAAACATGGGCTATTCTACTATTTCCGGTAATAAAGATTACCGGAAATAGTGAATGTGGACGAGAGACGGTTAATCCTACCCGTCGACAACAGCAAAATGTTTCAATCCTCAGGCTGTTAATCTATCTGACTAAAGTTCGTTGGTTAATTGATACAGAGGTATTTGGACTCCAAGGGTCCGTCCTTGAAGGATAGCCCTCTCGGCGAAAACGCACATCAGCTTGGCCCTGCCCATCACCACAAGAAATGACTTTAACCTCTTCATTGCGTTTAAATTTGATGTCTTTTAGAAAGCGATGACAGTTATTATCGTATAGCTGTATTGTCACCGCGCCGACCCAGCCATTAACTGCCCACCACTGAACAGGGTCCACAATTGTGTTATCCAGGCCACTGCAGCCTAATAAGCCACCTGCGCTAAACACAGCAACTAGAATGATCCTAGCTTGCTTATTCGCACGCGTACGTCTACTTACAAATTTCATATCGAAAAAGCTTATCCAGTATTTTTAATCGTTCAAAATCGATTTGTCGCCAACGCCGGCAGTAGGATCAAGCCGTATACGGCCTACCAAAAGATAGTGATCACCCCTAGCCTGCCAACTCCTCAATGATAATGTTCTAGCATAGATTTAACATCTATCTATTTGTAATTACGCACTATAAATATTTACAATATTATACAAAAGAGTAACTATTGCTCAGAATTTTATTGCTCTAACCTCCGCGCTACTGCAAGTATTCCAGGTAAAGCATAATTGCCTTCATCCTCGGCATCTTCGTATATAGGCTCTGCCGTAGGTCTCGCGCGCAGCATCATCTCCGAGCTGAATGTCCGCCGCGGCTCAAACTCTTGAGCCAATACATATGCCTAAAAGAGCTGCTAATAGGGACGCCAGGGTTACTTTACGCCTGGTTTTTCACTCCAAATATTGTTAATTGTTAATAACGTAGGGTTATTAGTAAACAACGCCACTGCGATAAGTAAACCCACAAATTGTTTACTGACTCAGTTCAAATGAATCTATCCTATTGTGAGCCCGGTGCAAAGCACATGTGAGCCGCGCAAGCGGCCCAGTCAAGACTTGGTTCGATTGGGTTATCAGGCATAATGGGCCTCAAGATTGATAGAGGGGACTATTTCTTGGCAAACTTAGAGGGTCAGATTTGGCTGACCGAAGCGACATCCAAGCCTTTGATGCTCGATCAAATCGATCTGCTGCAGGCAATAGCTGATACCGGCTCCATTACAGCTGCAGCGAAGATAGCTGGCGTGAGCTATAAAACGGCTTGGGATAGGCTGGAGCGCATCAACAACCTTTCCGAGCAGCCCCTCATCAAGCGAAGTGCCGGCGGCAGCAAAGGTGGCGGCTCGATTCTCACCGATTATGGTGAGGAAATGTTGAATGGTTTTAAACAGTTACAGGAACAACATAATCAATTCTTAGAGAATTTGAATCAACAACTAAGCTCCTTAGACGATGTGTCAAAATTCATGAAAAGCGCCTTATTACAAACCAGTGCTCGCAATCAATTTCTGGGCAGTATTGCCCAGATAGAAACTGGCGCTGTCAATTCAGAAATACAGGTTCAGATTTCTGACCAGCAGCGGATCGTAGCGATGGTCACGCAGCAAAGCCGGCGAGAGATGAAGCTTGCCCAAGGGCTATCGGTCATCGCAATGATTAAAGCCTCGTCTGTGACCCTAGCAGTAGGTGACGACCTCAAAGTCAGTGCTCGCAATGTCCTAACAGGGGTCTTGGTTAATCTAGATCGCGGAGCCGTGAACGCCGATGTGACGATTGAGCTGGCAGGCGGGAAGACGCTGAGCGCCATGATTACAAACAAAAGCGCCGATCAATTGGCCCTCACACAGGGGACAGTGATTTCTGCACTGTTTAAAGCCTCTAGCGTCATTCTGATGCTGGCCTAGCTGGCCAGTTAATCAGCAACGACTGGCATCCGTGGCAGCGCATCAGATAAAATTTTAATAACGCTTCTTAAATTTTGCTTACTAAGGCTATATCAGTGCAGCTGACTTGATCTGAGCAAATACAGGTTGCCCTGCCCTGAGCTCCAATTGTCGCACTGAGTATTCAGAAATTTTCGAAAGCAGCTGCTTCCCCGCTATATCGAGCTTAACTATCCGACTACCGTTATGAGGCTTCGCGGCCAGCTCTGCTATAACAGCAGGAAGGATATTGAGGATACTGCTGCGCTGAGGTGCCTCTAGACAAAGGCTGACATCTCGAGCCCGTATGCGCAGCCGAGCTGCGCTACCAGGCTGATAACGAAACCCTGACATTGAGGTCGAGTCGGGTAGCTGTAACACGATGCCTGCGCCGCAATCCACACAGATTAGCCCTGGGAGCTGCGTAGTGGCTATCTGCCCTTCGATCATACTAAAGGCAGTATCACTGCGGCTTAGTTCGCCATCAACAGCACCTAATACCTGCTGAATTGCGCCATGATCGCTTACGACGCCATTGGCAAGAAGCACCAAATTGTCGGCCAGTCGTGCGACCTCTTCGCTGGAATGGGTTACATAAAATACTGGTATATCAATATCTTGAAGAAATTTTTCAAGAAGTAACAGCAGTTTTTCTCTGCTGCTTTGGTCTAGCGCCGACAAAGGCTCATCCATCAGCAGTAACCTCGGCTCAGCTAGTAGCGCGCGACCTAGGGCGACCCGCTGTTTTTCACCGCCAGAGAGGCCTTCTGGATAGCGCAGAAGTAGCTCCTGTATTCCTAACGAGGAGATTAATTCTTTTAAATCAATAGGTTCCGTTATTTTTCTTAAGCGTTTCCTTCCATAAAGAAGGTTCTCCTGGACAGTAAGGTGTGGGAACAGGCTAGGGTTCTGAAAAACCACGCCCACCCGCCTTTCCTCTACGGCTTTGCTGCCATTCGCGCCTAGCCAATGCTCAGCGTTGACAGACAGCGAGCCTGTGGTATCGGGCTCTAAACCTGCCATCGCCCGAAGCAATGTAGTCTTACCGCAACCAGAGGGGCCAAATACAGCGGTGACGCCACGGCCAGGCACGCTGAAATTCACCTCTAATTTGAAGTCAGGCTTATTGAGCTGTAGAGCGGCTTCTATCATGCTGTTTTCATTAGGTGAAACCTTCTATTAGCGCTGTAAATCATTAATAAAACTAAGAAAGAAGATAAAAGCAACCCGGCTGCTAACCAATGGGCTTGGCTATATTCGAGCGCTTCGACGTGATCGTAGATAGCAATAGAAAGCACTTGGGTCTCTCCGGGGATATTGCCACCAATCATAAGCACGACGCCGAACTCGCCAAGCGTGTGGGCGAAGCCAAGTACAGCAGCGGTTAAATAACCCATCTTAGACAAAGGCAGGACAACGCTAATGAACCTGTCCAACGGGCGAGCGCCCAATGTTGCTGCCACCTCTAGCGGCACCCTTCCTAGGCCAGCAAAGCTGTTCTGAAGTGGCTGGACCACAAATGGCAAGGAGTAGATGGCTGAGCCTAAGACTAGCCCCCAAAAAGAAAACGCCATCGAGGGCAAGCCCAGTGCCGCCGTGGTGGCTCCTATAGGGCCGTCGGGCGAAAAAGCCAGCAGTAGGTAGAACCCTAGGACTGTTGGCGGCAATACCAGCGGCAAGGCGATGACAGCCTCGATAGCGCTGCGCACCCTGGAGCGAGTTGTAGCAAGCCACCAGGCCAATGGAGTACCTAATAGGAGCAGAATGAGGGTCGTCGTGGCGGCTAGCTTCAACGTGATGAGCAGAGCAGCGATGTCCGGTTGCGCTAACATTAGGGCGTAGCCTCTGGTAATAAGTAGCCATTAGTTAACAGAATGTCGCGTACTACTGCACTTTTCATGAAGGAGGAAAATTCAAAAGCCGCCGCTGAATCAATCAGAATCACCATATCTTGTTTGATGGGCTGATGCAGTTCGCTAGGCACTAACCAGACAGAGCCCTGTCCGCTCAGATTAGGAGACTCGGTCTGCGAGTAGGCAACCAGGCCAAGATCGGCATTACCACTAAACGCAAACTGGAAGGCTTGTGCAATATTCTCGCCCATTACCAGTCTCCCACTGACTAGCGATTCCACGCCTAGAGAGCTAAATAGCTCAGCGGCAGCCTGTCCATACGGTGCCAAGCGCGGATTCGCTATTGCGATTACGCGGTAATTACTTGTATTGGATAGATAGTCTCTATCAAGTTCAAGATCCTTTTTCCTGCTCCATAATGCTAACTGGCCCAAGGCATAAGTACTAAGGCCCGATTCTTCAGCGAGCCCCTCTTCGACTAGTCGCCTGGGCCTACCTTGGTCGGCGGAAAGAAAGACATCAAACGGCGCGCCGTTAGTAATTTGCGCATAGTGTTTGCCGCTAGAGCCGCGGATGATGCGAAGCTCATGCGCGGAATTGCCTTCAAACGCCCGCTTTATGTGTTGCATGGCAGCGACGAAGTTCGATGCTACAGCAACATTCAAAGTCTCGGCGTAAGCGTAAGCGCTGCTGCCCAGCAGAACGAGCAAAAGGTAGCAGCGAAAGCTTTGTTTAATCGATTTATGCAAGAATCACTACCGTTATGTAGGCATGTATATAACGTGTAGTGTACAAGGACAGCGCATTATTGCCAACGCGCCCTTCTCCAAGCATCAAGTAACTGGGCAATTCACCGACTAAAGGGCATGAAACTTGAAAAATTCACTTAACCGGCTGCTAATTCGCTCTCGCTTTACAGGCGTATAACTTATTAGTAGTAGTTAATAATTCATTTAAAAAAATTAGTAAAGCAACTACGTAATGTCCAACATAGCCCCTCCATTAGCTTTCTTCGATACACTTGATGAAATGCCAAACCCGTTTAAGCAGCCGGTAAAATCACTGCAGCACATCGCAGTAGGTACAACGCAAGAAGTGATTGATGATTACCAATGTGCGGCCGAGTTTATCTATAGCTATCGCGGCAGCCCGGACACCTTTAGTACCTATAGACGCGAGATCGAGCACTTCTTGCACTGGTGTCTGCTTATTTCCAAAAAATCGCTAAAAGAAGTAGTTAGGGAAGACATCGAAGCTTATGTGGAATTTTCGAAGCAACCACCTACAACGTGGGTAGGACAAAAGAATGTACCTCGTTTCCTGCTGCGTCTAGGCGAGCGCACCCCTAACCATGACTGGCGACCCTATGTCCACGCGAGTGGCGAATTTGCTACCTCGCAGGCGGCACTGCAGTCACTGTTCAGTGTGTTGAGTAGCTTTTTCAACTTTCTGATTCAAGAGCGGTATCTCTCAGCAAACCCAGTTGCCCAAATTCGCCAGAAAAGTAAATTTCTGCGAAAGCAGCAGGGTCAGTCGAAGATTAGGCGTTTGTCGCCCCTTCAGTGGGATTTCGTTATCGAAACAGTTGAGAAGATGGCGGCAGAACAACCGCACGTGCACGAACGAACACTGTTCGTAATGAACGCCCTCTTCGCCATGTATCTGAGAATTTCAGAATTGGTAGACACCAGCCGCTGGCAACCGCAGATGGGGCATTTTCAGGCCGATCAGGAGGGAAACTGGTGGTTCCTCACTGTAGGTAAAGGCAATAAAGAGCGAGAAATATCGGTTAGTGATGCGATGCTCGCGGCACTCAAACGCTATAGACTTTCCAGAGGGCTACCTAGCTTACCAATGCCCGGCGAGTCTACGCCGCTCATCCACAAGACACGCGGCAGAGGTGGAATAAGCAGCACTCGCCAGATCCGTGGCATTGTACAAAAATGCTTCGACGCAGCTGGAGAATCGATGCGAGCTAATGGCTTTGTCGAGGACGCAGAACGCCTCAGTGCAGCCACCGTTCACTGGCTACGCCATACCGGGATATCTGAAGATGTGAAACACAGGCCTAGAGAGCATGTTAGAGACGACGCCGGTCATGGCTCCAGCGCTATTACAGATCGCTACATCGATGTGGAACGGGCCGAACGACACGCTTCGGCACGACAAAAACGCATAAAATAGCGCCGAATTGAATAAACAATTGCTGCGCACCAAATCTGGACGTTTTCTAGACCCAGATTAAGTGTCAAAACCCTTCTCAGGCGCCTCTATTTCGCTTAGTCTCTAGTTTCACAAATGGTCTGTAAGCCCATTTGCTAATTGCAATACGTTAAGCTCGTGACCATCTTTACATTATGGAATTAAGTGGAGACATATGAATAGCAACTCACCGAAATTGGAACGAAATCGATTCATGCAAAAAGCGGTAATCACAGCGTGCTCGATTCTACTGACGTCGACGCTGATCGCCCAGGAAGAACCCCCGCAGCTTAACGTTATCCTCGATATCGATGCACTCTACACCCCACTGCAAAGCAAGCCGATACACGGTGATACAGCGGTAAAGCTGTTAAACGAGCTGGAGACTAAGCACTACTCCTCAATCGATATAAATGACAATTTCTCCTCCACTGTATTCGATAGCTATATAGACGCCCTTGACGGTTCTAAGCTGTATTTTCTAAAAGAAGACATCGATCAGCTAAGCGCATACCGCTACACCCTGGACAACACTTTAAAAGATGGCAGTGTCGAACCAGGTTTCGAGATCTACAACTTGTATTACAAGCGCATACTCGAGCGCATGATTTATGCTGTCGAGCGTGTTGAAAACCATGTTGGCGAAATGGACTTCACCATCGATGAAGCTATACAGATTGATCGCGAAAATGCGCCGTATGCCGCATCGCTTGAAGAATTAGATGAGCTTTGGCGACTCAGAATCAAGAATAGTGTTCTGAGCTTGAGGCTGACGGGCGATGATGAACAGGAGATCATTGATAAGCTAAGCAAACGCTATCGTAATCAGCTTAGCCAAATTTCGAAGACAAACGATAAAGATATTTTTCAGACTTACATGGCCACAGTAGCGACAGCGGTTGATCCACATACCTCTTACTTTTCGCCACGTGATTCTGAAAATTTCAACATGGGCCTGTCTCTTTCCTTGCAGGGAATTGGAGCACAACTGACTACTGAGGAAGAGTACACGAAGGTCGCCGAGCTAATAAAAGGTGGGCCCGCCGAGCGCGGCAATGAATTGAAGGCCGGCGATCGCATCCTATCAATAGGCCAAGGCGTGGATGGCGAACTGCAGGATGTTGTCGGCATGCGTCTTGATGATGTCGTGGCACAGATTCGTGGAGAGAAAGGCACTGTTGTGCGCCTGAATGTCATTCCAGTAGATGCGATTGGCGAGTCGAGCGCGACCGTCGTCAGCATCACTCGCGACACCGTAAAGCTGGAAGATCAATCCGCGAAGAAGGAGGTGATAGAGCTTAGCTACAACGGCGAGATGTATAAGATAGGCATCATCGATCTACCCACCTTTTACTTTGACTTCGAGGCGGCCTCGCGCGGTGATGCTGATTTCAAGAGCTCAACACGCGACGTACATGCCCTTCTCGATGAGTTAAAAGAAGAAGACGTCGATGCGGTCGTAGTTGATTTACGCAACAACGGCGGTGGCAGTTTGAGCGAGGCCAACCAATTGGTTGGCTTGTTCATCGAAACCGGCGCGACTGTACAGATTCGTTATTCAGGGTTACGTAACGGCTTCACACGATCGTTCGGTGACAGCGACCCCGAGGTTGCCTACACGGGCCCACTGGCGGTATTGGTAAACAGAACAAGCGCTTCGGCATCGGAAATTTTTGCCGGCGCGATTCAAGATTATCAGCGCGGCATTGTGTTAGGTGGCCAGACTTTCGGCAAAGGCACCGTGCAAGAAATCATTCCGATGGACTATGGGCAGGTAAAATTGACGCGTTCAAAGTTTTACAGAATCTCTGGAGAGAGCACTCAGCACCGCGGAGTAATTCCAGATATCTCGTTTCCTGATTTTTACGATGCCTACGAAGACATTGGTGAGAGCAGCCTTGATGGGGCCCTACCTTGGGATACAGTCCGTGCGGTTGAATATACTCCGTATCACGCTATCCAAGCTTTAGTGCCAGAACTACAACAACGTTACGACGACCGCGCCCAGAAGTCACCCGACTTCATTTACCTGCGCGATCAAATCGAGCGCGCTCGTGTGATGCGGCAAAGGGAGCAGCTGTCTCTTAATGAGCTGGAAGTCAAACAAGAGCGCGAGGAAAATCGACGTACAGAGTTCGACGCGGAAAATATGCGCCGCCTTCTCAAAGGTCTTACTCTCAATGAATGGGTAGAAGATCCGAATGCAGAAGAGGAAGAGGAAGAGGAAGCCGAAGAGTTAGTTGCCATTAGCGATACTTCCCCGGCTGATGAATCTGTGGAAGATGCAGTCGAAGAAGAACTAGAAGAAGACGAAGGCGACCCCCTCCTCCTGGAGAGCGGTCGTATCCTCGCCGATTTCATCTCGCTCAATTCCAACCGCGTAAGCTCGGTAAGCCCAGGGAACACGCCACAAAACCGCTAAACCTCTTGCCTTAATATTCCGCAAAAAAAAGGCCTTCATCGTGAGGGCTTTCAAGCGTGGTCAAACTCTAAGATTCAATCAATTTGTAGTTGATTGAATCTTTATTTGAACTCAAAATAAAAAAACAGCGGCGCGCCTACCGTTATCTAGTTTCAGCTTTAAATGCGCACAGCGCCGCTCTTGATTGCTTGAGCAATGCAGGACGCTTTGAATAATAAGGGCAGCGTAGCTGCCTCCTTTTTGATTTTATTGTTACGTGTCATCTCTCATCCGCACATTCACCATAAACGCGATACTCGCGAACCAACACGCAACTAAAACCGTAGCGGCCGCGTACAGTACTATCGTTAAATCTGTGTCGCGAGTTGCATACGCAAAATCAATAAATCGACTGCTAATTGACACGCAACCAGCTATAACAAACAAGCTAAAAGCCGAATAAATGGCGATAATGACCCTATACTGAAATTTAGAAAGATTTTTTCCTGCGATATGGGCGACTGCGATGATGAGCAGGGAAGAGAAGAACTGTGTACAGCTATCTACCAAAAAGCAGCTTACTGGCGAGCGCCAGCTAAAATTTATGGGTAGGTACAGTAATTATAATGACTGTAAGGCTTGATTTACTGGGGAATAGTGGCGGAGGAGGAGAGATTCGAACTCTCGGAGGGCTTTCACCCTCGCTGGTTTTCAAGACCAGTGCATTCGACCACTCTGCCACCCCTCCGCGGTACGGTGGAGAATCTTACTATAATCTCTGCTACAGTCAACTAGGTTTTGAGCATAAATAGCGGGTGGCGAAATGCGTTGATTTTGGGCGGGTTACGCGTATCATTATTCCAATATTTTGAGGCTTACCGCATCCTAAGCTATTGAAAAGACGCACGACAGCCTCATATCTAGGTAAAGCCTTACGGCCCTAGGTCGTTATAGGCTATAGACATTACATTATTCACCCTAGTTGGAGAAAACAATGAACGAAGTTGAGTTAAATATTGGTCGAAGCCAGGAATCGGCACTATCTGTCAACAAGGTGGTTCGCAATACCTACATGCTACTGTCCATGACTCTGTTTTTTAGTGCGATCTGTGCCACAGCTAGCATGGCAATGCAGGTCGGCCAAGGCACTGGCTTTATGATGCTCCTTGGTGGCTTTGGAATGACTTTCGTTGTGCGCGCCACAGCAAATTCTTCTAAGGGTCTTGTGGCGGTATTCGTCTTTGCAGGCCTTATGGGCGCTGCATTAGGACCAACAATCAACGTTTACCTACTGGCCTACGCTAATGGCTCCGCCATCGTCGCTCAGGCGCTTGGTGGTACTGCATTGATCTTCTTGTCTCTATCGGGCTATGCCCTAACATCTGGTAAGAACTTCAACTTCCTCGGTGGCTTTATCTTCACCGGCATGATGGTCGTCATCGTTGCAATGATCGCTAACATCTTCTTGCAAATACCTGCATTTAGCTTAGCAATTTCATCCGCTGTGATCTTACTAATGTCTGGCTTCATCTTGTTTGACACTAGTCGCATCGTAAATGGCGGCGAGCGCAACTACATTATGGCTACGATATCTTTGTACTTGAGCATCTTTAATATCTTTGTTCACCTGCTGCACCTACTAGGTTCGCTCACAGGTCGACAATAGAACCAGGCTATCTGGCCAGTTGACTATAAACCCCAGCTTGTCTGGGGTTTTTTATTACCAGTATTAGTTTTAACAGCCCGCCTGGATTAAACTCGACTTGTGAAATTTTCTCTCGTTATCTATGCCGCCCCCTACTCCACCGAGTCAGCAGCTACCGCGCTACGATTCGCCAAGTCGCTTGTCCTGCAGGGCCATGAACTCTATCGCCTATTCTTTTTTGGCGATGGCGTACATAACGCCTCTAAACTCACCGTAGTCGCACAGGATGAAATAAACCTGCAGCAACAGTGGAGCGAGCTTATCGAGGAGCACGACATCGATTCCGTTATCTGCGTCAGCTCGGCGCTAAGACGAGGCGTTTTGGATCAAACAGAAGCAAAGCGTCACGAGTTCGGTATTGCAAGCGCCCATGAGAGCTCTGAAGTCGCCGGTCTTGGGCAGCTGGTCGATGCGATACTGCATTCCGATCGAGTGGTAAATTTCGGCTAACACGATGACAGACAAGCTAACCACAGCAAGACCTGCCAAATCGAGCATCACTTTCATTAGCCGCAGTGCGCCCTATGGGCGTAACAGAGCCAATTTGTGCCTAGACATGGCCCTCGCCTGTGCTGTATTCGAGCAGAATGTAAATTACGTATTTCTAGATGATGGCGTTTATCAATTACTTAAAGGGCAAGATGGCGCAGCCATTCAGAGCAAGACTTTGGGTAACGCGCTAGAGACCCTCGCGTTATACGGCATTGAGAGCGTCTACGCCGATCAGCAATCCTTGAAGGAGCGAAGTATCGACATGGCGGATCTACTTCCGGGCATGCAATTGATCGATAACGGTGCAATATCTAAGCTTATCGACAGTTCAGATACGGTATTCAATCTATGAGCAGCCTGCACACGATAAATAGAAGTCCCGACTCGAATCTATTAGAGAGTTGCATCAAAGTAGTGAGTGCTGGTGACGCGATTCTATTTATAGAAGACGGCGTCTATCACTGCACGTCGCCAATCAACCTTCAAACTATTATTGAGACTGTGAAGGTATATGGACTGCGTGAAGATATGCTGTCCAGAGCAACGCTTGCTAAGACTATGGATAGTGTGCAGGCAATAGATACTGCTCGGTTTGTCGAACTATGCTGTGAGCATGACAAAGTCGTGAGCTGGTTTTAGAGTATGACAAATGCAAACCTCATAGGCATAAATGGTCACGAGGTAGCTCTTGATAAAGATGGTTATTTGCTCAATCTTGCGGACTGGGACGAGCGCATCGCTAGCTTCCTCGCTTCTCAAGAAGAGATAACGCTAGGCCCTGCACACTGGGAAGTAATTAATTTACTGCGCAATTTCTATAACCGTCATCAGATGTCACCTCCCAATCGCGCCTTGGTAAATCTCGTCAAGCGCGACCTAGGAGTTGATAAAGGCAGGAGTATTTATTTGATGAAGCTGTTCCGAGGTACACCTGCGAAGACCGCTAGCAAGATCTCGGGATTACCGAAACCGGAAAACTGTCTGTGATTTTTGACTGCCTCTTTAGATTCGAGACTAGCCTCGGTTGAACCAAGAAAGCGATTCTTGGAGCTTAACTACCTCTCCAATGATGATTATCGTTGGCGCCTGTATTTCTTTCTCAACAGCCAGGTCGGCTATCTTATTTAAATTTCCTACTACTACTTTTTGAGTCTGAGTTGTTCCTTGTTGAATGACAGCCACGGGTGTTGATGAAGACATCCCATGCTTAAGAAGTTGATCGCAGATGTCCGGCAAGCCTGCGAGACCCATATAGAAAACGAGCGTTTGTTGCTCCTTTACGAGGAGTTCCCACTCCAGCGGCACCCGTCCGTCCTTCGTGTGCCCTGTAAGGAAACGAACCGATTGCGAATAGTCGCGATGAGTAAGCGGGATTCCAGCATAGCTCGCGCAGCCTGAAGCGGCGGTGATACCCGGGACTACTTGAAAAGGAATGCCCGCGGCAGCCAGGGATTCGAGCTCTTCGCCACCGCGCCCGAATATAAAAGGATCGCCGCCCTTGAGTCGCAACACCCTATTACCCTCTTTGGCCAAGCGAACTAACATCTCGTTTATGGTCTCCTGTGGTACAGCGTGATCTGCACTGCGCTTGCCCACATAGATCTTCTGAGCATCTGGTCTTAGTTTGAGTAATACCTCGGGGGAGACCAATCGGTCGTAGAGTACAACGTCTGCCTTATGCATAAGCCGTAGCGCGCGCAGGGTTAACAGATCTGGATCTCCGGGGCCTGCACCCACTAGATAGACTTCGCCGCCAACTCGATCATTTTGTGGATTCGTCAGCCAATTATCCAACGCGGATCTCGCCTCGTCATCATGACCGTTATAAACCAGTTCGGGGATTTCGCTGTCGAGAACGTTTTCCCAAAAGCGAATCCTTGCTGAAAAATCATTGATTTCGCTCTTTACTCTTCCTCGAAACGAGCCAAGCAATTCTGCTAATTTGTCTATTCGCCCAGGTATCATGGCCTCGTTTAGCTCCTTGAGCTTACGAGTAAGAATTGGCGAACTGCCGCCGCTTGATATAGCTACAACGATTGGAGAGCGATCGACTATCGACGGCATGATGAAGGAACAAAGATGAGGTTGATCGACGACATTAACTGGGATGTTAAGTGTTGAAGCGATAACACTGACGCGCTCGTTGGTCTTAAGGTCATCTGTAGCAGCAACGACGAGGACCGCGTTGTTTATATCCGCTTCTTCGAATTCTCGCGCCGTAATTGCGCAGTCTGTATCCACACAGAGTTTGCGCAGTTCGTCGCTCAATACAGGAGCGACGATGTTTAGATCTGCCCCAGCACGTAGCAGGAGAGTCGCCTTACGAAATGCCACTTCTCCACCACCGACAACGACACACTTCTTGTTTTTGATATTGAGAAATATCGGCAGAAGATCCATCAGACAAGCTGCTCGATCCCGTTCATGTAAGCCTGCAGAGCCTTCGGTATCTGGATGCTGCCGTCGGCTTGTTGGCCATTCTCCATTAGTGCGACGAGTGTTCTGCCTACAGCCAATCCTGAGCCATTGACGGTATGTAGCAATTCAGGCTTTCCTGTTTCGGGATTGCGCCAGCGCGCCTGCATGCGCCGTGCTTGAAAATCGGTAAAGCTGCTGCACGAGGATATCTCACGATAGCAGTTCTGTGATGGCAGCCAAACTTCGAGGTCATATGTCTTTGCCGATGCGAAGCTGGTATCCCCACCACATAACACAACCTTTCGGTATGGAAGTTCTAGCAGCTGCAATATGGTTTCAGCATTTTCCGTAAGTTCTTCCAGGGCAGCTTCCGAATCTTGTGGCCTAATGGCTTGAACCAACTCGACCTTTTCGAATTGGTGCTGGCGGATCATGCCCTTCGTGTCTTTACCGTAACTGCCTGCCTCTGATCGGAAACAGGGAGTGTGACAGGTGAACTTTAGGGGAAGCGATTCAGCATCAACGATTTTATCTCTCACAAGATTTGTTACCGGTACTTCGGCCGTTGGAATCAGGTAATACTCTTGGTCTCCCCGAAGTTTAAAAAGGTCATCTTCAAACTTGGGCAGCTGACCGGTACCTAACAAAGAGTCCGCATTGACTAAATAAGGCACGTTAACTTCGGTATAGCCATGCTCTTGAGTATGAGTATCGAGCATGAATTGAATCAGTGCACGGTGTAGTTGCGCAGTTCTGCCAGTCATGACGACGAAGCGCGAACCGGTAATTTTAGTTGCGCTTTCAAAGTCTAAGCCCTGCTCCAAGGCCTCACCTAGCTCGGCATGATCTTTAACTTCAAAATCAAATGACTTCGGAGCACCCCACTTGGAGATTTCTTGATTATCACTGTCATCAACGCCCGCGGGCACCGAATTTGAAGGCACATTTGGCACCGTTAACAAGTAGTCATTCAACTCCTTCTGCAACAGGTTAAGTTGCTCCTTCTTCTCTTCGAGGTCGGTCTTTATGCTATCCATGGATGAGAGGATTTCAGAGACGTCTTCCCCGGCGGCCTTCGCTTTGCCGATCGACTTAGAACGCAGGTTCCGCTCATTCTGCAGGCCTTCAGTTGCTGTCTGTAATATCTTGCGCCGGCTATCCAAATCCGCCAAGCGGTCTACGTCTAGCTCGAATTTTTTCTTCCTGAGCGCCTCAGCAATTGCCTGCGCATCACTGCGAATAATTTTGGGGTCTAACATCTGTCTATTCCTGAATCAGTTTGCTCAGAGCATGACTCGCGTTACCTGCATGCCCGCAAAGGCGGCGAATAAGCAGAGTGCGACGCTACTGACGATATAGAAAAGTGCGGTATTGTAGTGGCCCTGTTCGAATAACAACAGCGCATCGAGGGAGAAAGTTGAAAATGTCGTCATGGCGCCTAAAAACCCAACTGTGACTAGTGGGCGCCACGGTTCTGCGAATTGTGCTTTCTCTGCCAGTACGACAAAGAACACGCCAATCAGGAAAGAGCCTAAAATATTCACCGAAAAAGTGCCTAACGGGAAGCTGCTACCATTAAATCTCTGCACAGCTGAATGTATCCAGAACCGAGACATGGCACCAAAGGCACCGCCAAAGGCGATTGCTATATAAGTAATCACGTTAGTAAAGCACTTGTAAATTGCGGCACTGACTGCAGAGTTAACGCTAGGCTACTGAGCATAGTCATTCTCAATTATCTCTATATTCACCGGGGGCACGAACTGAAACTGCGCATCAGCTATTGCTCGATTGCGTATCACATTCTCAAAACGCCATACTGTTTGCTGTCCATTCTTGCTGTTCAAATAAATTGATTCCAATTCATCACGTATGAAATTAATAGAGATAAGTTGGTAAACGTTTTCCGCCGCACGCGGAGTCAGCTCAAATTCCTGATGCTCGCTTTCCATCGCGGTAATACCGCGGATCATATAATCGCCATCGAGGGATTCTATGTTGCCGCTGAGCAACTGCGCTGCCAGCTCAGAACGGCTACTATCCCAACTTTCGATCACTACTTGCTCGAGGTCAGGCTGGTAGTTCCACAATGTTCTGCCGTTGGTAACGATCAATTCAGGAAAGGGAGTCAGCGTTTCCCAGTAGAAGCCATCAGGCTTCTTTAATAGCATCTTTATCTCACTTTCTTCTAGCACGCCACCATCTGACTCGAGGATCAATTGCACGACATCTGCTGACAGTGTCTCTATATTTTTCAACAAGACATCTAAGCGATCAAACGCAGAGCTACTAGTCGCCGTTTGAGCAAAGACAATTCCAGCACAAGCGCAGTACAGCATAAAAAGGAACAGGGTTTGTTTTAAAGGTTTATTCATTTATAAAAACATCTAGTTAGGCTTCAGTTAATCGCGAGGCGCCGGTGGCGCGAGAACTTCTCTCGAGCCGTTGCTTCCCATCTCAGTAACGACGCCGGCGCGCTCCATTGTTTCTATCATTCTGGCTGCGCGATTGTAGCCGATTCGCAGCTTTCTCTGCACGGCAGATATGGAGGCTTTGCGTGATTCAGTGACAAAACGAACGGCTTCATCGTACAGTGCATCGCTTTCATCGTCCTCTACTGTCCCTGAATTGTTCATCGCACCCATGTCTAAATCGTCTACACTTTGTGTAATAGAATCGATATACACCGGCTTGCCACGCAGCTTCCAGTCTGCAACGACTCGATGCACTTCTTCATCACTTACGAAGGCACCGTGTACACGAGTTGGTATGCCACCGCCTGGAGGAAGAAATAGCATGTCGCCATTACCCAATAGTTGTTCAGCGCCACCCTCTCCCAGAATTGTCCTTGAGTCGACCTTTGACTGCACCATAAAGGACATTCGAGTCGGTATGTTGGCCTTGATCAATCCGGTTAGCACATCTACTGACGGTCTTTGTGTCGCTAGAATTAAGTGTATTCCAGCTGCTCTAGCTTTCTGAGCGATACGGGCAATCAGTTCTTCTACCTTCTTGCCAACTACCATCATCATATCGGCTAATTCGTCGACGATGACGACAACGCAAGGCAGTGCTTCTAGTTCCGGCGCGCACTGCTCTTCCTCTAGCAGCATCGGATCAGGCTTCCACGTCGGGTCCATTATTGGATTTCCTGATTTTTTGGCATCGGTAACTTTTTTGTTAAAACCTGCCAAATTTCTAACGCCTAGAGCTGACATCAATTTATAGCGTCGCTCCATCTCGGCAACGGACCAACGAAGACCGTTAGCAGCATCCTTCATATCGGTAATTACGGGGGTGAGCAGGTGAGGAATGTCATCGTAAACCGATAGTTCCAGCATTTTCGGATCGATCATAATCATGCGGACTTGTTCCGGAGTCGACTTGAACAGCAGGCTCAGGATCATTGCGTTAATGCCAACAGATTTTCCCGACCCAGTAGTTCCTGCAACCAATAAATGTGGCATCTTGGCTAAGTCAACTATTACAGGCTTGCCCACAATGTCATGACCTAGCGCCATACTCAGCGGCGAAGAGGCCTTGTCAAACTCAGGGGTAGACAGGACCTGACTTAACTGAATGACTTCCCGTGTCTCATTCGGAATCTCGATTCCTATGACCGTTTTACCTGGAATGACTTCGACTACGCGCACCGATATCACAGCAAGTGAACGCGCTAAATCTTTCGCAAGATTGCTTATCCGACTAACCTTTATACCAGGCGCTGGTTGAACCTCGAAGCGAGTGATAACCGGCCCAGGATTAACCGCCGTAACCTCTATCTCTATGCCAAAATCTTTGAGTTTAAGTTCAAGGAGTTTGGACATCGCCTCGAGAGATTCTTTCGAAAAGCCAGAATCGTTGGTTTCCTGCCAAGCGTCCAACAAGCCAATAGCTGGCAATTCCTTAATTGATGAGGGCGCGAACAGCGTGCCCTGCTTTTCTTTCTCAACTCGCGCGCTCTTCACAGGCTTTTTGATAGCTAGCGCTTTAATCTTCGGTGGCGCCCGCCTCGCTTCTTTCTCAATATGGATATCGAGAACTTTCTTGCGGCTCTCCAAGCGCTTCTTGGTGACCTGCTCCTGCTTTCTTTCTTCGATCCATTTATGGTACTTGGCTCGCATCCGCGACATGATGCTCAGTGTCGTCGCGCCCAGCTTATCGATCACGGCAAGCCAGGAGATGGACACTGTTAGGGTAAGCCCGAACAGGAACACAGCGAGTAACAGCAATGTACTACCAAGAGTTGCTAATACAGGTATGCTCAGATCCGCAACCAATGACCCGATCACACCGCCAGCGGAAGGCAATTCCTCAGTAATCTGAAAGTGCAAGGTTGCCAAACCACAAGCTGAGATTACTAGTAGGACAAAGCCGCCAGTTTTCAGGCAAAACAAAGGCCAGGAGAACGCAGACTCGAGTACGGATTCGCGAAAAGATGTGTACACCTTGTATACCAGCAAAGCAGGAAACGCGAAGGCAAGATAACCCAATAGGTACCAAAAGATGTCGGCTATCCACGCTCCATAGACACCGACCGCGTTAACCACTTCCTCGCCTGTGCCTGTCGTGGTGAAGCCAGGATCCGTTGGGGAATAGCTGAGAAGTGCGATTAATAGAAAAATAGCTAGCAAGGAATAAGCAATTAGGGTGCCTTCGCGTACTAAACGCTGCATCAAGTTGCTGACCTGTGGATCTTGCCCACTATCTTTCATAGTTACATTTTTCAATTTATTCATTGACCTACGTGTAGTTTATACCATCGTTTCGAGAAGAATCAGTAGCTTTTCGCGCTTCATTACTTTTTTGAGGGCGCGGCAAAACCCAAAGTTGAAACCCATAACAGTTTAACGGTTCCTGAGGCGCAAAATTGAGTAGAATATGCGCGCTAGGGCTTTAAATTTGGCACATTGCCATCACATAACAACATATCGCGACTCACATCAACGTGCGCTGAATACAGCCAAATAAAAGCGCCTTCAAGCAGGAAACAGTTCAATGACAGATAAACAACATCATCGCCTAATAATCTTGGGTTCAGGGCCTGCGGGATATACCGCTGCCGTCTATGCGGCTCGCGCTAATTTGGATCCCGTAGTGATTACCGGCATGGTTCAAGGCGGCCAATTGACCACCACTACCGACGTCGATAACTGGCCCGGTGACGTTGAAGGCCTGCAAGGCCCAGCTCTCATGGAGCGCATGAAAGACCATGCCGAACGCTTCGAGGCCAAAATAATTTTCGATCACATCAACGCTGTCGACCTCAGCAAGCAACCGTACACACTGACCGGTGATAGCGCCGTGTTCACCTGCGATGCACTGATCATCGCGACTGGCGCTTCTGCCCAGTATCTTGGGCTCGAATCAGAGACGGCATTCATGGGAAAAGGCGTTAGCGCCTGCGCCACCTGTGATGGCTTTTTCTATAAGAACAAGCCGGTAGCAGTCATCGGTGGCGGCAATACCGCCGTAGAGGAAGCACTCTATCTGGCCAACATCTGCTCACATGTCACTCTGGTGCATAGACGAGATTCTCTGCGAGCAGAAAAGATCTTGCAGAAGAAACTCTTTGAGAAGGTCGAAGAAGGCAAGGTCACTATCGAATGGAATAACACGCTAGATGAAGTGCTTGGCGACAACATGGGCGTGACGGGCATTGCCATGAAACACGCCAGTAATGGAGAGGTTCAGAAAATCGTTGTCGACGGCGTCTTTATTGCCATTGGCCACATCCCAAATTCGGAGATATTTGCGGGCCAGCTCTCGATGAAAAATGGCTATGTAACAGTCAATACAGGGATCACGGGCAATGCCACCCAGACCAGCGTGCCTGGTGTGTTCGCAGCTGGCGATATTGCAGATCAGATATATCGACAAGCTGTTACTAGTGCGGGATTCGGCTGCATGGCGGCACTAGATGCTGAAAAGTTTCTTGATGCCTAGTAGCACCGGACATTGCTAAAGATGCCGCTACCGTGGCTGGACTCTCCCCAATCGAGCTTTCCAGATATAGGCCTCGCCCTAGCAGACCCTAATGGACTGCTGGCAGCGGGAGGGGACCTCAGCCCCCAGCGCCTACTTGAAGCTTATAGCAGCGGAATCTTTCCTTGGTTTGAGGAGGGCCAGCCAGTTCTCTGGTGGTCCCCTGATCCACGTATGGTGCTGTTTCCAGGTGATTTGCGCGTTAGTAAGAGCCTACAAAAGACCCTCAACAAACCCTACTATACAGTGACATTGGATGAGTCATTTGCCGAGGTCATTGCATGCTGTGCGCAGCCTCGCGGCGATTCTCCAGGCACTTGGATAACCGCACAGATGAAAACAGCGTATACGCAATTGTTCGAAGCCGGTCATGCACATTCGGTTGAAGTATGGCGCGATGGAGTTCTTATAGGCGGGCTCTACGGCGTCGCGCTAGGCCAACTATTTTTTGGAGAGTCGATGTTTAGCTTCGAGAGCAATGCATCGAAAATAGCTCTGGTAAATCTTGTAAAGCACCTGCACCAATGGAACTATAAGCTGATCGATTGCCAAGTAAGCAGTGAACATCTTGAATCTCTGGGGGCTATAGAGATCAGTCGCGAGGAATTTCGCCAGCAATTGCATGAACTCCTGCCGCGCCCTGGCAAGACCGCTCCATGGAAAATAGATACCTTTTAGAAGCTATGTCAGCAAGCTAGCAATAGGCCAGATAAGTAAATGAATTCTAAATCGAAAATAAACGAGACGATTAGATTGTTTCGTACCGCTCCTCATCCCTGCAGCTATAAAGAAGAAACCGCGGCAACTGTCTTCGTCGACCCCCAGCTAAGTATTAGCCAACATCTGAATAGTCGGCTTACCGAACTGGGGTATCGTCGCAGCGGAGCACACATATACAGGCCAGACTGTGAGCATTGCCGCGCCTGTATCTCCTGCAGGCTGCCGGTCGTGCAGTTCACACGCGGCAAACGCTGGCAGCGTATCTGGAATCGAAATGCCGATCTGCGTGTCGAGGAAAGTTCCAAACTGAGCGGAGATGACGCCTATTTACTCTATCAAGAGTATATCGAAAAGCGCCATAGCGATGGCGATATGTACCCAGCTACTCCAGAACAATTCGATGCTTTTATTCGCAGCAAAACTGAAGGCGGTCAGTATTTCTGTTTCTATTTAGAAGAGGAATTGATAGCCGTGGCAGTCAGCGATGTTCTTGATACGGGTCTCTCCGCAGTCTACACATTTTTCGATCCGCAGCTTGAAAAACGATCGCTAGGTAATTTTGCGATTCTGTGGCAGATCGAACAGGCCCGTGCCATGGGGCTGGACTATCTGTATCTCGGCTATTTGATCAAAGGTTGTGCGAAGATGGAGTACAAGAGCACATTTAGGCCTCTGGAGATGCTAATTGAGGGAGAATGGGTGCCCGGGAAGTAGCGACTAATCGCTGAGTAACTTAAATGCGGCGCCTGCAAGCAACTACGCGCAGTGCCCTACTTTGCTTATCTGACAAAAATCCGGCACAATGCCGCCGCTAATAAATACATTGAGACTGCAAATGGCGAAAGAAGATCAAATTGAAATGGAAGGTGAGGTTATCGATACCCTGCCTAATACTATGTTTCGAGTGAAGTTGGAAAATGGCCACGTCGTGACGGCTCACATCTCCGGTAAAATGCGCAAAAACTACATCCGAATACTGACCGGTGACCAAGTGCGCGTCGAACTAACTCCCTATGATCTTAGCAAAGGTCGCATCACTTATCGCGCTCGTTAGTTCTTCGCTGGAGTTAACTCTTTTTTCTCCTGTGGCTTTCTCTCGCTGATTGTTAGCGCTAGCTCGTCAGCCTTGCAGCTAACTTGCACCTCGCCACCATTGGCAGAGAGCTTCCCGAACAGAATATCTTCAGCGAGCTCTTTCTTCAGCTTTTCTTGAATTAATCTAGCCATGGGTCTCGCGCCCATGGATTCGCTGTAGCCGTGCTTAACAAACCAGTCGACAGCGCTTTCGTCTACGTTCAACAAGACCTTCTTCTGGTCCAATTGCACTTGCAGATCAACAAGAAACTTATCAACTACCGTTCGAATGGTTTCCACTGTTAGCGCGCCAAACTGAATAATCGAATCCAGCCTATTACGGAATTCTGGCGAGAACGCCTTCTTGATTATCTCCATGCCATCTGTAGTGTGGTCTTGTTCAGTAAAGCCTATCGACGAGCGCGACATCTCTTGTGCGCCGGCGTTGGTTGTCATGATCAAAATGACATTCCGGAAGTCCGCTTGTCGGCCGTTGTTATCTGTTAGAGTGCCGTGGTCCATTACCTGCAGCAGCAGATTGAAGACATCCGGATGCGCCTTCTCAATCTCATCGAGCAGCAGCACACAGTGTGGATTCTTGCTCACAGCCTCTGTTAACAAACCACCCTGGTCGAAACCGACATAGCCTGGAGGCGCGCCGATCAAACGTGAAACGGTATGCCGCTCCATGTATTCTGACATATCAAACCTGAGCAGTTCGATACCCATAATTTTCGCAAGCTGCCTACTGACTTCTGTTTTACCGACGCCAGTTGGGCCTGAAAAGAGAAATGAACCGATCGGTTTTTCGTCATCATTTAATCCCGCGCGCGATAGTTTTATCGCCGTGGTTAAAGAATCGATCGCCTTGTCTTGACCGAACACGACCATCTTCAAGTTTGGTTCTATATTTTTTAGCGCATCGACGTCGGAGTTTGAAACATGCTTGGGCGGGATTCTCGCTATCGCGGCTACCACTTTCTCCATGTCGGATACTTGAATCAGTTTCTTCCTTTTGCTAGCTGGCTGTAAGCGCTGAAAAGCCCCCGCTTCATCAATCACATCAATAGCTTTGTCAGGCATAAAGCGATCGTTGATATAGCGGCCTGCTAGTTCCGAAGCAGCCTTCAATGACTTATCGCTATAGCGCAGATCATGGTGCTCCTCGAAGCGCGACTTCAGCCCCTTGAGTATTCGATAGGTGGTATCCACGTCAGGCTCGTCCACATCGATCTTCTGAAAGCGTCGGGACAATGCGCGATCTTTCTCGAAGATGCCGCGATATTCTTGATAGGTTGTAGAGCCTAGGCATCGAAGATTGTTAGAGGTTAGAACGGGCTTAAGTAAATTAGACGCATCCATGACACCACCCGACGCCGCGCCAGCGCCGATAATAGTATGTATTTCATCGATAAAAAGAATTGCATGAGGATTCTTTTTAAACTCGCCTAACAATGCTTTAAAACGCTTCTCGAAATCTCCGCGATATTTTGTTCCTGCCAGCAATGCACCAAGGTCTAAGGAGTAAATGACGCTCTCGGATAATACATCTGGCACGTTGCCTTCCACGATGAGCTTGGCTAGGCCTTCAGCGACGGCTGTCTTGCCTACACCGGATTCGCCCACCAATAACGGGTTGTTCTTTCTACGGCGAGATAGCACCTGCACGACGCGAGTGATTTCCTCTTCGCGGCCGATAAGCGGATCGATCCTGCCCTGTTCCGCTTCCTGATTCAGGTTTGTAGCGAAACTATCCAATGGGTTAGTCGAGCTTTCTGCAGCAGCTTCTTCTTCCTGCTGCTGTGGCGCGGCCTCACCCTCCCCACTGTGACCTGGAACCTTAGAGATGCCGTGGGTTATGTAATTCACGATATCGATACGCGCTATGTCCTGCTGGCGTAGCGAATAGACAGCTTGACTCTCTTGTTCGCTAAATATTGCAACCAGCACATTCGCACCAGTAACTTCTCTCTTTCCCGAAGACTGTACATGAAAGACCGCGCGTTGAAGAACGCGTTGAAAACCTAGGGTTGGCTGTGTCTCTCTATTTTCTTCCGATTCGGGAATCAGCGGTGTGGTGGCATCGACAAAATCCACAAGCTCGCCACGTAAACGGCTAAGATCGCAGTCGCAAGCTATTAAGACGGCAGATGCGACTTCGTTGTCCAGCAGTGCGAGCAGCAAATGCTCCACGGTCATAAACTCGTGATGTTTTTTGCGAGCACTTCTGAACGCTTCGCTGAGTGTTATTTCTAAGTCTTTACTTAACATAGGTGCCCTTTGGCTAATTCATTCGAGCAGTCCCCCAAGGAGAGGCTCTTTATTTATCTATTAGTTTGTCGGTCTATCTATCAACCTCGACGGAGCACAACAAAGGCTGCTCACATTCACGCGCGTATTCATTCACCTGCTCCGCCTTTGATTCTGCGACGTCCTTTCCGAACACGCCGCATACACCCTTACCTTCTGTGTGCACCTTTAACATGATCTGGGTGGCGCTCTCCGCGTTCATGGAAAAAAATGAGCATAGCACCTCGACGACAAAGTCCATTGGGGTGTAGTCATCATTTACTAAGACTACTTTATATAACGGTGGTTTCTGCAGTTTCGGTTTTTCAGTAGTTGCTGCGAAACCAGAATCGTGATCGCTTCGCTCGTCATCATTGTCACTAGAATTGCTCGCTGCCGAAAAATTCAGCAACCTTTGTAATGGAGTAATGCCTACGTCGTTCTTGTTCATAACATTTCTATTTTATCTATTATGTGAATGACTCTACTGAGTGTCTAATTTGGGTCTGGCTAAGCCCTTCTCCCAAAAGGATCTGGCTAAATTAACAGGCCCGGGAAGGCTTGCATTATACATTTAAATTGGGTTTCCTCCTGTATTTTCAAGCCCCCTGTCGTGCGCCGAACCGAATTGAGCTTGAGTCGTTTTATTTGACATTGACGAATCAGTGCTGTATTGAATTATTTGTGGCTATGAGTCTCGAAGAGAAAATTAAAAACAATAAGAAGTACGGAGTTGTCTCATGAGTACCGGGCAAGTTAAATGGTTCAACAACGCCAAAGGGTTCGGCTTTATTTTGCCCGATGAAGGAGGCGATGATCTATTTGCGCACTACTCCGCCATCGGAATGGAAGGCTATAAAACATTGAAGGCCGGACAGTTAGTCTCGTTCGACACCATCGAAGGCCCCAAAGGATTGCATGCAGCAAATATTCACGCCGTCGGCGATGCGCCCACTGCAAGCGGCGAGCAAACCACATCCGAGCAAGATTCACATTCCGACCCAGTCGCCAAAGGCCATGTCGACAGCCCTGTGATAGAAGAATAAGTGCCAAAATGGTGCCTTGGGCTTGACACCCGCGTCTGCTAAAAGGCCGCTGTAATGACCTCTATTGGCGCCGTTTCGTGCTTCGCGCTATAACTATGGGCCATCCAGCGCTGAAAAGTAATAGCTATACCCCACTTTAGCCTCCCCTTGGGGTACCGATATAAGCTGCATGTCGCAAATTTTGCTGTTCAATAAGCCCTTCGCAGTCTTATCTCAATTCACCTCTGAGCCGCCTCATCGCGTACTCGCAGAATACATCAATCATAGCGGTTTCTACCCGGCGGGCAGACTCGATAAGGATTCTGAAGGCCTGCTGATTCTTACTGACGATGGCAAGTTACAGCAAAAAATCAGCAATCCTAAGTACGGCAAATTTAAGACTTACCTAGTCCAAGTCGAAGGGCAGCTCACCGAGCGAGCTTTGGAGGCCCTGCGCCATGGAGTTGCTCTGAAGGACGGACCCACGAGGCCTGCAAAGGCAAACCTAATCGATAAGCCACAAATTTGGAATAGAGATCCGCCAATCAGAGAGCGCAAGCTCATTCCTACGAGTTGGCTGGAGCTGTCGATAAGTGAGGGTCGCAATCGGCAGGTGCGGCGAATGACGGCAGCAACTGGCTTTCCTACGCTGCGACTAATCCGTACAAAGATTGACGAGTGGGGTCTGGGAGAGTTACAGCCTGGAGAGTCTAAGCTTTTAGAGGTATAACCAACAGTGGCCTAAGTTTGATCAAGCCTACGGTTTCTGCCAGCGATCCAGCGCTGCCTTATCGGTATCTCGAGATTCGATCCAGCTACTCCCGTGTTCAGATTTCTGCTTCTTCCAGAATGGCGCTTCGCTCTTCAAGTAGTCCATGATGAACTGGGCAGACTCAAAGGCGGCGTGGCGATGCGCGCTCGCCGTTGCCACTAGCACTATCTGGTCACAACTGGTGAGTTCACCCACTCTGTGGATAATCCTTGTAGCCAACAGAGGCCATCTTTGCTCCGCCTTGTGCTGAATATCTTTCAAGCATTTCTCGGTCATGCCAGGATAATGCTCCAGGGTCAGTGATTGCACAGCGCCAGCAGTACTGCCATCGCCGTAAACCTCTCGGACTAGGCCTGTAAAGGTAACTATCGCACCGGCATCACCGGCCCGGCGGCGAATTGCGGTGTACTCATCACCTAGCGAAAAATCTTCATTTTGAATGCTAATCATTAAATGCCTAGCCTCCAGTCATCGGAGGAAAGAACGCCACTTCGTCGTTCTCGCTAAGCGGATGATTGCGGCCCACAATAGTTTGATTCACAGCCACGAGGACTTTGCTGCCTTTACTGCGGCTACTCTCTTTAAAGACCGCTTCGAAATGGGGATTGGCGATTAGTAGGTGATCGATTAGCATCTGTACCGAAGTCACATTCCGAGGCAACTCGAGCTGTTCCACATTTCTGTCGAGGGTTTCTCTGATACTGGCAAAATATTGAATGCTTAGCATAGCTTCCTAGGCAGACTCTGATCGTTGGTAGTGCCCGCTCTTGCCACCGAGCTTCTCATCAAGGCAGATACCCTCAATGACCATATTCTTGTCAACGGCCTTGCACATATCATAGATGGTCAACGCGGCTACCGAAACAGCCGTTAATGCCTCCATCTCCACACCTGTTTGGCCGTTAACCTTGCAGGTTGCATTGATCAAAACGCTGTTCTGCTGCATATCTAAGTCCAGCGCCATATTTATCGAAGTGAGCATCAGCGGATGACACAGCGGGATCAGCTGCGAACAGCTTTTAGCAGCCTGAATGCCGGCTATTCGAGCTATAGCAATAACGTCGCCCTTTTTGTGACCACCCTCGGCAATCAGCTTTAAGGTCTCGCTATTCATGCGCACTCGACCGCTAGCTGTGGCCACGCGGTGGGTGGACTGTTTCTCTGTGACATCCACCATTTTGGCGTTGCCTTTACTATCTAGGTGCGTAAGTTTGCTCATAGTCTCTAACCGTTATCTAAGAGACCATTATCCACGTTTGTGCGAGCGAGCTAAAGGGCAAAACTGAGACAGTTTTTAAATTTAACTAGCTAGCCCATTGATCGAGAAGGCTTTTAACAGCTAGCATTGCCCCCCATCTCCTTATCATCGCGAATTGCTACTCAGGACTGTTTCGACATGCATCAGCTTCCCCGTATAACCGTTGCCACCGTTGTGGAGCGCGAAGGCAAATTTTTGATGGTAAAAGAGAATTTCGCAGGCCGACTCGTTTATAATCAGCCGGCTGGTCATGTTGAATTAAATGAATCACTGCTTGATGCGGCGATTAGAGAAACCCTTGAAGAAACGGCCTGGCGGGTCAATCTAGAGCAGTTGCTGGGAATCTACCAAACAACCTCCCCTGATAACGGCATCACCTATATACGTCACTGTTTCATCGCCAGCGCGATAGAGCCGAGGACAGAGCGAGACCTGGACGAGGGCATCTTTGAGGCCTCATGGGTTTCTCTGGAGGAATTGGAGCAACGCCAGACCCAGATGCGCAGCCCCCTCGTACTCGAGGTGATTCGCGACTATCTGAAAGGTGTCAGTTACTCCCTGGACTTGATAGTAGTACCCGGCACAAAGAGGAATTAAGAATTACAGCTAGAGAAATCATGACAAATACCACGCAACAGAATAGACACAGTGACAACAAGGTAATTGTTGGCATGTCCGGTGGCGTCGATTCTTCCGTCGCGGCTTATCTGCTTATGGAGCAAGGATATCAGGTGGAAGGCCTGTTCATGAAGAATTGGGATGAAGACGATGGCACGGATTACTGCACTGCCAAGGAAGACTTAGCCGATGCGCAATCCGTCTGCGACAGCCTAGGCATAAACCTACATAGCGCGAATTTCGCAGCCGAATACTGGGACAATGTGTTCGAACACTTTCTCAAGGAGTATTCGGCGGGCCGGACGCCTAACCCAGACGTACTCTGCAATCGCGAGATAAAATTCAAAGCATTTCTCGAGTATGCCGGAGAACTCGGCGCTGATTTTATCGCGACTGGACACTACGTCAGAAAGCACACGGTAGATGCAGAGACTTTCCTGCTAAAAGGCTTGGACAACAACAAGGATCAGAGCTATTTCCTGTGCGAAGTAGACCATAGCTGCCTTGAAAAAAGTCTCTTTCCTGTCGGAGAACTGGATAAACCTGAAGTACGCGCGATTGCATCGCGCTTAGGATTGAGCACCCATGACAAGAAAGATAGCACCGGTATTTGCTTTATTGGCGAGCGTAAGTTCAAAGATTTTTTAGAGAAATATCTTCCCGCTCAACCGGGAATTATCGAGACTGTAGAGGGCGAAGGCATTGGCAAACACTCAGGCTTGATGTTCTATACTTACGGGCAGCGTCAAGGCCTCGGTATTGGCGGATTAACTGATCATGACGAAGCACCCTGGTATGTTGTAGACAAAGACCTGGAGAGAAACGTTTTACTGGTCGCTCAAGGTTCGGACCATAAAATGCTATTCTCTAGCCGTTTACTTGCGAGTAAGCCGGCCTGGGTAAATGCAGCGCCTCAGAACATGCCTCTCAATTGTACTGCCAAAATCCGCTACCGCCAGATCGATCAGCAGTGCCAGCTAAGCATGCTTGAAGACGGGCAGCTTCAGGTAGATTTCACTAAACCACAGCGCGCGGTGACACCGGGACAGTATGTTGTGTTTTATCAAGATGAACGCTGTCTGGGAGGAGCAATAATTGAACAATTCTGTCGCTGAAATGACGCGCTGGGAATGGCAGGTTATAGCACTAGCCGCGGTCGCGCAGTCGGCAGCTCTTGTTGCCAAGCTTGCCGCACACGGCAATGCCTCGCAGACTGAGTTAATTGCCAGCGTGAACCCCCTGCTCGCACTCAACCCAAGCTCAGAGGCTGATGTGTACCCTAATCTGGGGCATTTAAATCTAGGTCTGCGCACCCTGAATGACATGTTCACTCAGGTTCGCTCACCAGAAAATGCCAGTGTCGTGCGTTACACATTAGGGATGCTACTACTAAGAAATAAACTAGAGGCAAGTCCCATCATGCAAACCACTATCCGAAATGGGTTGCAGCCGATTCAACCGTTGCTGTTAATTCCCGAGAATGCAACACCCTGGCGTATGGAAGACGCGGAAAAAACCGAAGGACAATTACGCCAAGAACAAACATTCGAACAGCTTGCGGCGTTGTATCAAGATACAATTAGTACGCTGGGCCACCGCATTCAGGTGCAAGGACAGGTGGACTATCTGCAGAACAATTATGTAGCAACCCGTGTTCGCTCGCTGCTATTGGCGGGCATTAGATCGGCGGTGCTGTGGCATCAACTCGGAGGACGGCGCTGGCGACTCATCGTCTACAGAAAGCGAGTGCAAGAAACGGCAAGCACACTCAGGCGGCGCCTACTGGCATCAATCTAGAGTGCTGAGTACAAATGGGCGCTAAAAGCACGAAACCTGCACCGGTAACGGTAACGGTAACGGTAACGGTAAGACAAGTTTTACGTAATCCAAGGAATACACAATGGCAAACGATTCAGACAATTCACTATTAGCAATCTCTCCTCTGGATGGTCGCTATAAGAGCAAGTGCGAAGACCTCGCGCCCTACTTCAGTGAATTTGCGCTCATGCGCTACCGCGTCTTAGTTGAGGTTAGGTGGCTACAGAAGCTATCGGAACACGATCAAATCCACGAGCTTCAAGCCATTAGCGAGCGAGGCTTGGAGTACCTGGATGATCTTATCGAAAACTTCACGATAGCCGACGCACAACGCATTAAGGCAATCGAGGCAACAACCAATCACGACGTAAAGGCTGTCGAGTATTTCATCAAAGAAAAATTTAAGGACAATGCAGAGCTAAGTGATCAGCTCGAATTCGTCCATTTCGCCTGTACATCCGAGGACATCAACAACTTAGCCTATGCGCTAATGCTGCGCGACGGTCGTGACAAGGTGATGCTCGATCAGATGCGTGAGATCGAAAATCAATTAGCACAGCTTGCTAATGACTTTGCCGACCAGCCAATGCTTTGCCGTACTCATGGGCAGCCCGCCTCCCCCTCTACCATCGGCAAAGAGTTTGCAAATGTCGTACACCGGCTAAGGCGACAAATCGCACAGATAGAATCGAACGAGATCTTAGGAAAAATGAATGGCGCGGTTGGCAATTACAATGCACACCTTTCCGCCTACCCAGGACTAGATTGGCAGGCTACTGCTAAGGAATTTGTAGAAGGACTAGGCCTCAGCTGGAATCCTTACACAACGCAGATCGAGCCTCACGATTACGTGGCAGAACTATTCGCTGCCGTGTGTCGTTTCAATACCGTGCTGATCGATTTCGATAGAGACATCTGGGCCTATATTTCACTAGGCTATTTTAAGCAGCGAACAGTAGCCGGAGAAGTTGGCTCCTCGACTATGCCCCACAAGGTAAATCCTATCGACTTCGAAAATTCTGAAGGCAATCTAGGCATAGCCAATGCCATCATGACTCACCTTTGTGAGAAGCTACCAATCTCACGATGGCAACGAGATTTAACAGACTCCACGGTTCTTAGAAACATTGGCACAGGATTGGCGCATAGCCTTATAGCGTATCGAGCTACGATGAAAGGCATTGGGAAACTCGAGCTCAATGCTCAAGCGATAGATGACGATATCGACTCCTCCTGGGAAATATTAGCAGAGCCTATACAAACTGTTATGCGCAGATACCGTATCGAGAAGCCCTATGAAAAGCTAAAGGAATTAACTCGTGGAAAGCAGATAGACCAGAGGTCTGTCCAAAACTTCGTACAAAACCTCACTATTCCTGAAGCAGCGAAGCAAGAATTGCTTCAACTGACACCGCGTAAGTATCTAGGAAACGCTGTAGAGCAGGCGCGTGCTATTTGAGCAAACGACAACTAAACGCGGCTTTCGATAGCGAAGATTTTCTAGCGCAGTACTGGCAGAAGAAACCAGTGCTATTGACGAAGTTTATACCAAACTTTAGTGATTCGCTGGCACCTGAGGAGTTGGCGGGACTCGCCTGCGAAGAGCTTGTTGAAAGCCGTCTAGTCACTGAAGCCGAGCCAGGGAAATGGCAGCTTCGTCATGGCCCATTCAAAGATTCTGACTTCACGCAACTTCCTCAGTCGAACTGGACTTTGCTGGTCCAAGCAGTGGATCAATGGGTTGAAGACGTCGCCGATATAAAAACACTTTTCAATTTCCTTCCCAGCTGGCGCATCGATGACATC